>Ga0187769_10000011_pt1 | contig 90997 bp, 106 predicted proteins | sample 0116_SJ02_MP02_1_FD_133140 | JGI IMG/M metagenome (GOLD analysis project Ga0187769, IMG submission 133140) | Tropical peat soil microbial communities from peatlands in Department of Meta, Colombia - 0116_SJ02_MP02_10_MG | ecosystem: Environmental > Terrestrial > Soil > Wetlands > Peat | place...
AATCCAAGACAGAGTCACAATCATCCCGGGTATGCAGTACCCGCACTGGACTGCGTCCTTTTCCACGAATTCCCGTTGGACGGGGTGTGGAGCCGACTTCGTTCCCAGGCCCTCCGTCGTGACCACCTCACGACCGTTGACCTGTGGGGCCAAGACCAGGCAGGACGTGACGGGCATGTCGTCCAAGAGCACCGTGCAGGCCCCGCACTCCCCCGTGTCGCACCCCTTCTTCACGCTCGTCGTACCAATTACATCGTGCAGATAGTCGCAGAGAGTCTGGTTGGGCTCTATATCGTCGGTGATTCTCTCTCCGTTGAGTCTGAAACCTATTTTCACATTCAATGCCCCGTCGACTCCGACAGGATCTGGAGAATCAATCGTTTGGTGAGCACCATCACCATGCGCTTTCTGTAATGGGCGCTGGCCCTGATGTCAGATATCGGCCTGGCATCCTCGGCGGCCAAAGCCGCAACCCTCTCAGCCTGATCTTCTGTCGCTTCGCTCCCAGTCATCGCCGCAGTAGCTTTCTCGGCAAGTATTGGGGTGGGTGCGACTGCTCCCAACGCGACCCTGCTCGGGCCGAATTTGCCGTTTCTGACGGTGAGAGCGACCGCAACAGAGACCGTGGACAGCACGTTCTCGTTCCTCACAGCAGACCTTGTCCAGGCGCTCCGAACTTCGGCGTTTGCCGGGATTTCGACGGATGACACGATTTCCCCAGCGCGAAGGCCGTTTCTCTTTGGGCCTGTAAAGACGCTCTGGACAGGCAATGAACGCCTCCCTGACCTGCTCTGGAGTGTGACGGTCGCCCCCAGCGCTATCAAGGGGGGAGCGGAGTCCGCCGCAGGAGACGCTGTTGCCAGGTTTCCTCCGAGCGTGGCGATGGATCTGATCTGGAGGGTCCCCACGTTCGCGGCCGCCTGACGGAGGGCGCCGGCGTACCTTGCGACGAAGGGACTCGTTTCGATTTGGGTAAAAGTGGCCAGGGCGCCTATGCGCAGGACCCTCTCTTCGACAGCTATACCCCCGAGCTCCTTCCGGAGTCGGCCCAGGTCCACGACGACTTTCGGCGCCACGGCTCTCCCCTTCAGGGCTATCATGAGGTCTGTCCCCCCTGCTATGACCTGTTGCTCCTTGCCATGACGGTCTAGAATCTCGAAGAGTTCCTTGAGGGTGGTGGGGGCCGCATACTCGAAGGCCGGGATTGGCGCCAGGTACTGGAAAGATTTCATGTTCGGGATGCCTTCTCCTCGATCGCTTCGAAGACCCTTTCAGGTGTGAACGGGAAACGGCGGACGGGGAATCCAAGGGCGTTGTACACCGCGTTGGCAACTGCCCCGGCCACAGGTTCGATCCCCGCCTCGCCTACTCCCTTCGCGCCGAATGGCCCGAAATCGTCCGGCGCCTCAACTATGATGGTCTTGATGTCTGGGATATCGGCTGCGGTTGGGATATGATAGTCCAGGAACGACTGGTTCTTGATTACCCCATCCTTGAGGATGAGCTCCTCCATGAGCGCGTACCCGAGCCCTTGGGCCACTCCACCGACTATCTGGCTCTCGTACTGCTCCCGTGAGACCACTGTTCCAGAGTCGTGCGCCGCGGTGTAGTTCACCACGTCTACTTTGCCCGTCTCCATGTCCACTTGCACCTCGGCGACATGGGCCCCGAAGGCGTAGGAAGGCGCCAGGTCCCCGCGTCCGGTCTCTCTGTCCCAGGCAGGGAGCGCCTTAACGACCCTCCCTTCCTCTTCCAGCTTCATGCCCCGCCTATAGCACTCCGAAACGAGTTCGCTGAACGCCACAGAATTGTCTTCATGGCCTATCCTCCTCACTGAGTCTTCCTCGAAGACGAGCTCGTCTGCTGGGCAAGACAACAGTTCAGACGCCACGCCAGCAAGCCTCCCTCTCAGTTTTTCTGTTGCAAGCAGAATCGCCTTTCCCCCAAACACCGTGCTCCGAGATGCGACGGTGGGGCCAGAATCAGGGACCAAGTCTGTGTCAGGCGAGGAGATGGATACCCTTTCCGCGTTCATGCCTAGAATCTTTGTGACTAGCCTCGTGAAACCGGTGTAGATCCCCTGGCCGTATTCGGTGAGGCCCGTCTTTACCACGACCTTCCCCTCGTGGGTAATCTCGACCCAGGCCGTCGCCGCGTCTGCCTCCCCGTTCAGCCCTTCAGGGTGAATGGTACACGCCATGCCGATTCCGCGCCTTCTTGTGCCGAGGCCTGGTCCGGCGCCTCGCTTCTCATCCCAGGCCGAGGCAGCCCTGGCCCGGCGGATGCACTCCTCGATGCCGATTCCATCAGGAAGTATCTGACCAGTAGGGGTAATCGAACCAACTTTCAGAATGTTCCGAAGCCTGAAATCCACGGGGTCCATCCCGACCTTCTCTGCCGCCTCGTCCATCTGGAGCTCTGCCGCGAATGAAGCCTGCGGCTTGCCGAAGCCTCTGAAGGCGCCGGTGGGCACATTGTTTGTGTAGACAACCGAGCCGTCTATGTGTACGTTGGGGACTTCATAGGGTCCAGCCGCCACTACGACCGCCACGAACAAGACCCGTTCGCTAAGAGAGGCGTATGCGCCCCCATCGGCGAGAATGCGAGCTTTGACCGCCGTTATCCTTCCTTTCGAGTTCACCCCCATTTCTCTTTCGAATACCATGGGATGCCGCTTGGGATGGAACGCCGTGGACTCCTTTCTGGAGAAAGCCAGGAGGGCTGGTCTCTTGGCAAGCCACGCACCCAGGGCTGCCATCGCACACACTTCGTCCGGGGCGTCCTGTTTCCCTCCAAACCCCCCGCCGGTGGGAGCCTGGATTATGCGGACTCTTGACACCGCCTTGCCCAGGACCGTAGAGACCGCCTTCTTGACCATGAAGGGGTTCTGCATTGAGCCTAACACGACGACACCGTCTCCTTTCGGATAGGCCAGGGCTGCCTCGGTCTCCAGGTACGCATGCTCCTGGACCGGGGTGCTATACACCCCCTTGACCACGAAATCAGCCTTGGCAAGTCCGTTCTCTGCGTCTCCTAGTCTGACGAAGTGCCTAGCGGTCAGGTTCCCAGAAGGGTGAATCGCCGGCGCGCCAGGCCGCAACGCTTCGCTGGGGTCGAAGACAGCGGGAAGCTTGTCGTACTCCACGCCGACTGCTTGGACTCCTAGTTCGGCCGATTCAGGCGTGTCAGCCACCAAGAGAGCGACGGAATCCCCAACGAATCTGACTCTGTCGTGGCAGAGAAGCGGCCTGTCCTTGACCACGTAGCCGATGTAGTTGGACCCGGGAACGTCTCTTGCAGTGGCAACCCTCAACACTCCCTGGACATGTTCCGCTCTGGAGGTGTCTATGCGCTTGATCAGCGCGTGCGGGTGGGGGGATCTGACCACTCTCAGGTAGAGCGCGTCTTCTTGGACGTTGTCCGTTGTATACTTCGTCTCGCCGAGCGCCTTCTCCAGGGCGTCTATTCTAGGGATTTCGACTGCGCGTTGAATGGGCTCTTCGAGCTCCACCGAAGTCATTCGCATGAAAGGGGCCGGTCGGCCTTTAAATTCTATATGTTAGACTGACTCGCTCCATAGAATCAGGGCCGTTTCCGGCTTTCCCTACTTGCACCTCCCGCATTCTTTCCCTCGAGCATCCCGATGACCCTGTCCGGCTCCTTCAGGCCCGAACCCGTCACCAAGATCACCGCCTTCTCATCCCTCCCGATGTCTCCTTCTGACAGTAGTTTCTCCAGTCCAGCGAGTCCCGCGGCTCCCGAGGGCTCGGCAAAAATCCCTTCGTAGGCAGCCATTTCTCGAACCGCCCGGAGTATGTCCCGGTCTCCAACAGAGACCGCTGTCCCGTGGGTCTTCCTCACCCCTGTCATGGCCGCGTCTCCGTCCCACGGATAGGGATCCAAGAGGCCCCCGGCGACGGATTCTGGATAGGGCTCCGGAATGATCTTGTCGAAGGGCGTTCCCTTCTGAATCGCTCTTACCAGAGCCTGGTTCCCAGCAGGCTGTACCGCCACGAGGCGCGGATAGTCACTGATCAGGTCGAGCTCCCTAAGGTCTCGGAGGCCCTTCCATATGCCTGTGAGGAGGCACCCAGACCCCGTAGGGACCAGGATAGCGTCCAATGCCTTCCAGTCCCACTGTTCGTAGAGCTCGTACACGATCGTCTTCGGTCCTTCGACCTGATAGGGGTTGAAGGGTCCGAAACTTGGGCATGGGTAAAAACCGAACCTTTCCACTGCGGCTAGCATAGCCTGGACGGTGGCATCTTCACCCTTCTTCACCTGCCCGCACTTCGTTATCGAGGCGCCATAGAGAAGGAGCTGGGCGATCTTCCCGGCTGACGCGTCAGGGGGAACGAAAGCATGGCATCTTATGCCCGCCCCGGCGGAGTACGCAGCCAGAGAAGCGGCCGCGTTGCCGCTCGAAGCTATGGCGACGTGACTCTTCTTCATTTCAACTGCCTTCGCCGAGCCCACGGCCATTGCCCTGTCCTTGAAGGACGCCGTTGGGTTCCTTGTATCGTCCTTCAGGTATAGGTGCCTCATCCCAAGGTTCTCGCCGAGGCGACGAGCATGAATCAGGGGGGTGCCCCCTTCGCCTAGCTTTACGGCAAACCCGGAAGAGACTGGAAGCAGCTCTTCGTAACGCCAGATGTCCCTTGATTCTCTGGATGAAAGGCTCCTGCGATTGAACTTGTCAGAGACCCCATCGTAGTCGTAAATGACATCGAGCCTCCCAAGGTCCTTCCTTCGGCACATCACTGGGTTCTTGCCGGGCTCGTATATCGTGCCGCACTTGGAACAGACAAGCCGTTCTACGAAGGACAAGAGATCAGCCCGAGGAGCGCCTATTCCACTATGTCGAATCCTTTCTGGTACTTACTGAGCTGCTCTGCCGTGTACGGGTCGAGCTTCTTGCTTGTCCTAGTCACGGCCTGCTTCTTCTTCATGCCGAACACCTCGGTGGATAGGTATCTCCCGCCCGAGTCGTTAATCACGGTCGCTATCCTGCGCAATTCCGGATGCTTCCTGGCGAGCTTTACCGCTGCGGCCACGTTGCACCCCGATGATATGCCGCAGAAGATGCCCTCCTCCTTTGTGAGACGGCGTGTCATGTCGATGGCCTCGTCAGATGAGGTGGTCACGACGCCGGCCAGCAGGCTAAGATCCAGGTTCTTCGGGACGAAGCCGTCCCCGATGCCCTCAATCTTGTGGGTTCCCCATTTGCCGTGGGAAAGTATCGGCGCCTCTGAAGGTTCGACGGCGTAAAGCTTGACCTTCGGGTTCTTCGCCCTCAGGTATCTCCCGATTCCCGAGAGAACCCCGCCCGTCCCCTGGGATGCGATGAAGGCGTCGACCTTCCCTCCCATCTGATTCCAGAGCTCAGGTCCAGTGCTCTTGTAGTGCGCCTTCGGGTTATCCGGATTGTCGAACTGGGCAGGGAACCAGTACTTCCCCTTATGCTCCGCCATCAGCTCCTCGATCTTCGTAAGGCAGAAGTCAACGTCGCTTTCGCCCCCTGCGGTCAGTATCAGTTCTCCTCCGAAGGCTTTGATCATTTTCTTGCGCTCGTCGCTCATCCCCTCTGGCATAACGATTGTCACCTTGTACCCCATCCTGGTTCCGATGAACGTACAGGCGATGCCCGCGTTGCCTGTGGAGCCCTCGAGTATTTCCATACCGGGCTTGAGGTCCCCCCTGTCTATGGCCCCGAGTATCATCTCCTTGTAGATCCTGTCCTTCAAGCTCTCTGTGGGGTTGAAGAACTCCAGTTTGGCGAATATCTCCGTGCCCAGCTTCTCTGCAGCGGGGATTCTGGAGAGCCTGATTGTGGGGGTGTTCCCTATGACGTCCAGTATCGACTTGTCTTGGGCTTGCAATAGACTACACTCCGCCGATTACCTGCGCTTGGAGCCCATGACCATGGCCATGACCGCCTTCTGGACGTGTAGCCTGTTCTCCGCCTGCTCGAAGTAGAGGGAGTACTTCGGGTTGTCTATGACCTCGTCCGTCGCTTCCTGGCCCCTGTCTGCGGGTCCGCAATGCATGTACTTTCCTTTGTTCGTCAGGTCCATCATCTCCTGGGTGCACTTCCAGTCCTTGACCTGGTCCTGGTACTGCGACGCACCGTCCTTGTTTACGGTGTTGCTGTAGGGGGGGACGAATTCCTTGGGAGACCAGGCCTTCGGATAGACGAAGTCGGCCCCTTCGAAAGCCTCCTTCATGTCGTTCGAGACTTCGAAGGTCCCGCCGTACCTGTCTGCGTTCTTCTCGCATGCCGTAATGACGTTGTCCTCGAGCTCGAACCCCTTCGGGTGGGCCAAGACCACGTTCATTCCGAACTGGGTTCCTATCAGTACGCAGCTCTGGGGCACAGCTAGTGGCTTCAAGCCCCCTGAATATGCGTAGGACACAACGAACTTTTTCCCCTTCGGCTTCGGGCTGACGTCTATGATTGCCTTCATGTCAGCCAGGGCCTGGAACGGGTGATACAGGTCGTCCTCCATGTTGAGGACAGGAATGTCGCTCCACTTCGCGAACTCCTGGATTATCCTGTGCCCCCTCCCGATGGTCCACTTCGCGGCGTCCCCGTAGACCCTGATGGCAATCGAGTCACCGTACCTTGAAAGCACCCGCGCGACATCTGCGATCGCCTCTGTTTGGTAGGGGACCATGTCCTCTGGGAGGGTCGGCGTGTAAACGTCACTCGGACTCAGGAAGTGCGCGTGGCCGCCTAGCTGATAGATGCCCGCCTCAAACGAGTTCCTGGTCCTAAGCGATCTGTTGTAAAAGAGCATGAAGAGCGTCCGGCCAGGCAGGTAGGGAGTCGTCGTCCTCTTTCTGAACTTGACCTTCAGGTCCTCCGCGGCCTTCAGGATTTTTGCTATTTCCTCCTGTGAGTGGTCGTTTGTGTCCAGGAAGTCTCTTCCTGCCAACGAACCGACATACGGTGGTGCTTTCATAACAGGGCAACCCCGGAACCAGCGACTTATACGCGGTTCGAATAAGCCGGCTCAAAAAGAGTACTTCGTGTTTTTGTCGAGCTGAGTTACGGAGGTGTATCAGCATGAAGTTTTTTAACTCTGAGAGCCCGCTCATGTTAGACAGGCGCGATGTCGACTCTTGATTTCTACACTCCAACGGACCTGAATGACGCCCTTCGTTTCCTAGAGCAAGATGGCAGGAACTCGGCCGTCATTGCCAGCGGAACAGATCTCCTGCCGCGAATGAGGAGGAGGCAGATCTCCCCATCGATTCTGGTGGACATATCCTCTTTCACGCAGGACCTAAGGTACATCCGCCAGTCTGAGGGTACAATCCGCCTAGGCGCCCTAACCACTATTACTGACCTGCTCGAGTCACCGATGTTCTACGGCAAGCTTTCGATGGTCAGAGAAGCCGCAGGGCTTTTCGGCGCACCCCAGGTGCGGAACGTCGCCACCGTCGGGGGCAACATATGCTCTGCAGCGTCGTCTGAGGATCTGATTCCTGTGTTTATGGCCCTGGGTGCCAAGCTGAAGCTTGCCAGCGCCGGGGGTGAGCGGACGGTCCTATTGAACGAGTTCGTTGTGGGAAAGAGGCAGACAGCCATGAAACAGTCTGAGATACTCGTCGAGGTCTGCTTCAGTCCGCCCGAGGGGCACAGCTGGACTGCCTACGAGAAGCTGGGTCGCAGAAACATGCTCATCCTGGCCATGGTTAACGAGGCCCTCTCCCTGACCCTGGAGGACGACCTACAGACCATCTATTCCGCGCAGATAGCCCTGAACAGGGTGTCTGGGAAGATACCTGCACTCGCTGTCAAGACGATCAACTTCCTCGAGGGGAAGAGGATTACAGACCAGACGATTGTCCAAGCCCAGAAGGTGCTCGCATCTGAGCTGTCTCTCACCTCCGATTTCAGAGGGTCTGGAGAGTACAGAACAGAGGTGGCTCAGGTTTACCTCAGGAGGCTCGTGGAGCGCTGCGCCCAGCAGATTGGGGGACATTCCTGAAATGGCGAAGCGTGCCGTGACGATCAACGTGAACGGTGCCGAGCACCCAGTGGAAGTCGACATCACCGACAGGCTCATCGACGTGCTGAGAGATCAGCTGAATCTGAAGTCCGTGAAAGAGGGGTGCAGCACCGGAGACTGCGGCATTTGCGCCGTCTTAGTAGATGGGAAGCTCGTCAACAGCTGCCTGATGCTAGCTGCCCAATGCGACGGGAGGAGGGTCACGACCCTAGAGGGTCTGTTGGAGGATCCAGCAATGAAGCGGATGCAGGGGAGTTTCATCGCCAACAACGCTGCCCAGTGCGGGTTCTGCACTCCGGCCATGCTGATGGCGTCCTGGGACCTTGCCAGGCACTCGCCCGAGCCCTCCAGTGAGGAGATCAAGGTCGCAATCAGCGGAATACTCTGCCGCTGCACGGGTTATTATCAGATCATTGACTCGGTCCGCCAAGGTTGCGAGAAGGGAGGAAGATGAGCGAGCAGGTATCTCAGCTTCTGGACTCACTGCGGGCCAAGGCCGAGAAGGGGGAGCTCCTCTACATCGGAGAGAACGTGGTCAGGGTCGACTCGCTGGAGAAGGTCCTGGGGAACCCCGTCTACACGGCAGACCTGATCCCAAAGGGGACCATCTACGCCAAGCTTTTCCACTCCTCAATCCCACATGGAATCGTCAAGAGAATGGACCTCGGGGCGGCGAGGTCGCACCCCGGAGTCTTGGGTGTGCTCACCTCGAAGGACATCCCAGGGCTGAACGAGTCCTCTGCGGTCCTCCCTGACAGGCAGCTTTTTTCCGACCCTGTCGTTCGCTCTACCGGAGACATTCTCGGCGCTGTCATTGCTGAAACTTCGCCTTCGGCGAGTGACGCGGCGGCAAAGATTACCGTTGACTACGAAAGGCTCCCCACCATTTTTGACCCGATCAAGGCCCTCGAAGCTGGAGCCGTCAAGGTCCACGAGAAGGGGAACATAGCACGGCAGATGAGAATCAGAAAGGGGAACGTCGAGGAAGGGTTCTCGAGGTCAGACATTGTCTTTGAAAAGACGTACAGGACCCAATTCCAGGACGCCGCTCCCCTGGAGCCAGAGGTCGGGCTCGCGATACCCGAAGACGGAGGGGTAAGGGTCATCGGCTCCATGCAGAGTCCGCACCACACACAGGCCGCAGTTGCCAAGGTCCTCAAGCTCCCCCCTGAAAAGGTCAGGGTCATCCAAGCGGTAACCGGAGGGGCCTTCGGACCGAAGTCGGACGAGACCCCCTACGACGTCTGCTCAACCGCGGCCCTGGCCGCCGTCAAGTTCCGGAGGCCGGTGTACTGCGGCATGGACAGGGAGGACTCCATGGTCATGCACACGAAGAGACATCCCTTTGTCATCAGTCATAAGACGGGCGTGAGCAAGGATGGGATGCTCCTGGCCGACGAGTCGAGAATCGTTGGGGACACGGGAGCGTACGCTTCCCTCGGTGTCTTCGTGATCGTCCGGGCAACCTTCCACACAGTAGGAGCCTACGAGGTACCAAACGTGAAAGCCGACTCCTACCTAGTCTACACGAACAACACCTACACCGGGAGCCTGAGAGGGTTCGGGGGCCCCCAGGCCATCTTCGCAATCGAGAGCCAGATGGAGGAGTTAGCCCGAAGACTCGGGATGGACCCGCTCGAATTCAGGGTGAGGAACATGCTTTTGCCGGGTAAGAAGAACGCGACCAGCGCAGTGATGGACGCCAGTTGCGGACTTCCTCAGTGCGTCGAGAAGGTGGTCAACTCGAGCAACTATAGGGAGAAGGCGCGACGCTATAGGAGCCAGACTGGGAACGCCAGGAGGGGGCTCGGAATAGCGCTCCTGATGCATGGGAATTCGCTGGGTCCCGAGGGGAACGACTACGGTGCTGTCCATGTTGAAGTGCTGTCCGATGGCAGCGTCTCCGTCGGCTCCGGCCTGACCGAGTACGGGACGGGAGCCATCTCGGGGATGATGCAGGTCGCCTCGAGCGTCCTCGGGGTCCCACTGTCTAGATTCAAGTTGGAACGTCCGGACACCTCCAAGCACAGGGAGAGCGGGCCGACGGTCGCGTCAAGGGTGGTGGTAATCGGGGGGAACGCGTCCAAGCTCGCAGCAGAGAAGTTGAGGAGCAGGATCATCCCACTCGCGGCCGAGATGTTGAAGAGTGACCCGGAGAACGTGGCTATGGCCGACGGCGTGGCATTCGACCGCCGCGACCCTTCTTCCACGGTGCAGTGGGACGACATAGTGGCCGAAGCATACAGACGGGGCATCAGCCTGAAGGAGGACGGTTTCTTCATGGCTCCCGCAGCACCCTGGGATCAGGAGGTGGGACAGGGAACACCATACGTTCAGTACACCTGGGGAGCTCTCGTCGTCGAGGTAGAGGTCGACATGGGGACCGGTTGCTACCGGGTCGTCGGAGCCCATGCAGCCTACGACGTAGGAAAGGCGGTCAACCCGGCGGGAGTGCTCGGCCAGATTTACGGTGGAACGGTGCAAGGCCTTGGCTACGCGATGATGGAGGAGTTGCTCCACAAGGACGGCGTCGTCGTGAACCCCAACCTCGGGGACTACTACATCCCCACCTCGATGGACATACCAGAGGAGTTCAAGGCGTTTATCGTCGAGGTGCCCGGACCACTCGGTCCCTTCGGGGCTAAGATCATAGCAGAACCTCCGATAGTTCTCCCCGGAGCCGCGGTGCGGAACGCGGTGCTTAATGCGACGGGAGTTTCAGTGGACGACCTCCCTGTGACCTCAGAGAAAGTCCTGATGGGGATGAAGACGGAAGCGGCCGCTCACTACCGATGACGCGGGTCAGTTTGTGAAGGGCGGGACGAACCTCTGTCTGTCCACGTCGAAGATGCCCTTGTCGGTGATTCTCGCGTGAGGTATCACGGACAGCGCGAGGAGGCTGGGAAGAGGCATGTAGGGGTGGTCAAGGACCCCCATGGTCTTGAACGCCCTCCTGAGGGTGGTCATGTCCTTTGAGACTTCGATCAACGACTTGTCGGACATCAGCCCCGCTATTGGGAGCTTGATTCTGGCGAGAATCTTTTTCCTGCGGACGGCAGCAATCCCCCCTCCGCTCCGTATCACCAGATTCGCGGCCATGCACATGTCTACTGGATTCGTTCCCACGACGAGAAGGTTGTGGGAGTCGTGCGCCACGGTTGTGGCCAGTGCGCCTTCTTCGATGAGGTTTCGCACGAACCCGAAGCCCCTCCCCCCGTTCTTTCCGTGCCTTTCGAAGACGAACACAAGTGCAGTGTCGCCGAGGGAGAGCTCGCCGTCGACCACTTCCACCTTCGCCCTGCTGAGCCTGGTGAGAATCATCTCGGCGAAGGCCTCCCCCCTGTCCTCGTGATTCGACTCTCCAAAATCGACGGTGTTGACGTAGGTGGGGCCGTTCTTCACCGGTGGTTCGACCGCGAAGTCTTCCACACCGAGGGGGCGGAGCTTCATCGTCTCCCTCGCGGGGCCGTCCAGCGTCCTCTTCCTGATTTGCACCAGCAGCCTCCCTTCCTTGGCCACGGGCGTGCCGTTGGCGATCACGAGATTGATGTTGAATTTCTTCAGGTCTTTGAGAAGCAGGATGTCAGCAGTCCGCCCGGGGGCTATGGCGCCTAGGTGAGGCATCCTCATGTGGAGGGCGGGCCTTAGGGTGGCGCTCCTCACCACCTCAACAGGGTCCATCCCGGCCTGCATGAAAGCGCGGCAGGCGTAGTCAAGGTGCCCCAAGTGGGCAAGGTTGTCGGGCATCACATCGTCCGTGCAGAATATCAGGTTGCAGGGGTGAGGGACCAACTTCAGGGCGTCCGCGAACTTCTGGGCGTCGAGCACATAGGGGCCCCTGAGCTTCACGTACATCCCGAGCCTCAACTTCTCCATGGTCGTCTCGACGGTGAAGTTCTCGTGGTCCGCTTCCACCCCCGAGGCGATGTAGGCGTTGAGCTCGCGCCCCGCGAGCAGAGGAGCGTGACCGTCGATCACCACATCCCGGGTGGCCGCGGAGTCGAGAATCCGTGATATCTTCCGCCCCCCCTTCAGGACGGCGGGGTAGTCCATTACCTCTCCCAACCCCCAGACCCCCTCCCAGCCCAACATCTCGTCGATGTCCTCGGGGCTAAGCTCTGCACCGGAGGTCACCGCCTTCGATTCGGGGACGCATGTGGGGGCATAGAAGTAGAGCTTGAGGGGCAGGCCTTTGCTGTCCTCCACCATCGCCCTCACCCCCTCTTTCCCCATTACGTTGGCAATCTCATGAGGGTCCGCGAAGGCTGTAGTGAGACCATGGGGGAGCGCCGCTTCAGCGAACCTGGAGGGCGTGACCATGCTGCTCTCCACATGCATGTGAGACTCGATCAGGCCTGGTATTGCGGTCAGACCTCTAGCGTCTACGGAATTGGTTGCGGTCGGGGCATCCGAGTCAGGGCCGACGTACACTATCCTATCCTTGTAGGCACCAATGGCGGCTTCGTAAGTCTCCCCTGTAAACACGTTAAGGAGGTTCGCATTATTGATGAGTAGAGTGAGCTTTCTCTGGCCGAGGGCGGCAGAGACGAATTCGTGGACCTGACCGGACATTACGGGTTTTCTTATTGACGGTCTAATAAGTCTGATACCAAATTTCCATTGCAGAGACTGGCCACGGGCCCAGTCCCTGTGCACCCATCCAAGTCAAACTCCCGTAAACCTCCTCCCACTGTGGACTGCAGCAGAACAGAGCAGGGATTGTCTATCAGGAACTCAGCTTCAGAATTGCCCGGGCAACCTCGCCGTCCGACTCCTCGAGTGCGGCCGCCGCCCTCTCTTTCGATGCTCCCGTCTGCTGCTGGACGAGGAGAATATCTTCGTCGCTGAACGCCTTCTTCTCGACTTCGACCTCCTCCACGTCTCCTGCAACCTGGAACATTCTGTTCCCCTGCGCGTTAACCTCGGACACCGAGGCGTTCGTGATATGCAGCTCCTTGTCCGGGGTCTTGATGATGACTTCCTGAACGTTCTGAATCTCCTTCATGTTGATCCCAAGTTTGTCCATCATCCGCCGGGCGTTCCTGTTGTCCATCTTCATTTGCTGAGGCCTGCTCTGACCTTTACGGCCGCCCCTGACTTAAACTGTGTCATCGCCACCCCATTCAGGATGGCTAGGCCGACCCCGATGACCCTTCCGCCCCCGTCGATGATGGTCACTTCGCTCCTAGGATACACGTTCTTTCCGGCCCATATGACGAACTTGCAGAAGACGGACTTGCCTCCCTTCACGAACTCTGCGACGTCATCCGAGACTTGGACGCAGTTCTGCCTGAACCCCGAACTCCGAGCCAGCATTGTCGCTCCGGCGACGGAGAGCGCCATTGCCCCGTTCGGTTTGACGGTGGCGAAGAGATTCCCATTGTAATAGATGGTCTTCACCCTCCCCGATCTGCGGGAATAGTAAAGCCTGAACCCCCCCGTAGGGAGGGCCCTGCTGACCCCTCTGCCGAAAAGGTAGTCGACCATTATCGCTAGACGTCTGATGTCGGAGCGGGAATCCAACGAAGCCAGGGACTTGTACCCCCGATTAATGAATGATGAACCGTCTATTCAAGGACTGCACTGCTGACCATGAAAACCAGCGCCAGCAACAACAGAAGGGCGACCGCCATCGTCGCCATGTTGCCCCTTTTGAGCAGCTTCGGAAGTTCGGGGGGAGGGGGCCCAGGCGGTCCGTTCGTCACCTGTAGGGCGATTCGGCTCGCCTTCATGATGGTTGGGATCGTCAAGATGATGGCGACCAGGTAGGCCAGTAGCCCGAAACCGAAGCCCGCTTCTATGTAATTGGGCCAGGACGAATAGTCGGTCCCGAAGGCCGCGAACAGTAACGCCAGGCCGAATACTATCGTTCCCGTCGCAGTTCCTGCGAAGAATCTGATCTGCTTGGGTCCTACCTTTGCCAGGAACTCGAGCATTGCAGGCGGTGTAAAGGCCCTTACACCCGGTCCAACCGCTGACAAGAAGAAAACGACTCCCCCAAGCCACCCCATGGCGGTGACAATGTGGAGAAAGGTCAGGACCGCGATGACCGACTGGTCAACCAACCGTCTTCCCGAGCGGCACTGACTAGATAAGACTGAGCCTCCTCGTCGGTGGGCCGACAATTCGAGCGCTCGAGGAGACTCTAATCGTTCATCTAGGCGGTTTGGAGGCGGTCAGCGCACGGATGAAGAGCATCAAGGTTCTACGTCTAGGCCAGCGCTATGTCCGGGACGATAGGACACTGACCCACCTCTGCCTAGTGTCCAGAGCCCTTGGGGCAGAATCAATCTACCTTGAGGACGCCGAGAAGGACGTGACTGGCACCCTCGAAGAGGTCAACAGGACCTGGGGAGGGAAGTTCGAGGCGACCCTGGGGGCGCCATGGAGGAAGGTCATCAGTGAGGCAAAGAAGGAAGGGCGGAGTGTTGTGCACCTGACGATGTATGGCCTGCCCATTCAGGACGTCGTTCAGGACCTCAGGAAGCTGGACAGAATACTACTGATCGTAGGAGGGCCGAAGGTACCCGGAAAGGTCTACCATGAAGCGGATTTCAACGTCGCTGTCACGTCGCAGCCTCATTCGGAGGTCGCTGCCCTGGCGATTGCGTTACATGAAATCCAGAACGGGGAAGAGCTTAAGAGGACGTTTCCAAAAAGCAAGCTTAGAATCTTGCCCACCGCCCATGGCAAGAGGGTTGTAGAGAATTGAAAATTGAATATGAAGACACCTTCGTAAAGGTAGCCGGTCTCATCGGAGGCCCGGACTATGTCAGGGTTGCCAGGGCGCTTCTGAACAATGAAAACGCCACCGACGAGGAAATCGCATCAGCGACAGGGCTGAAGATCAAGACAGTGAGGAAAGCTCTCTACGACCTGTTCGGGCGGAGCCTGATCACTGGGGTCAGAGTCAGAGACCCCAAGAGGGGTTGGTTCGTATACAGGTGGAAAGCACAGCGGGACCAGACTGACGGTTTCATCCAGACCCAGAGGAGGAAGGTCCTCTCAAGGCTGAAGCAAAGGCTGCAATACGAGGAGATGCACGAGTTCTACCACTGTGGGACCCCAACCTGCCAGACGAGGACCTTCGAGGACGCCATGGAGAACTTCTTCAAGTGCCCCACGTGCGGAAAGCCGCTGAACCGCCTGGACAACACCGAGCTCAAGGACGCCCTCCGCTGGAAGATTAACCAGCTAGAAGAGGAACTGGCCAAGTGATCCCCTCCGAAGGGGAGGCCATGGCGATCCATGCGAAGTACAAGACCGGTGTCTACATCGTCAGGCACTGCCAGTCGGTAGCAATGGCGGCGAAGATCATGACTGATGAGGCCCAGCGTAAGGGACGCACCGTGGACAAGAAGGCGGTGATTGCCGGGGCGCTCCTCCACGACATCGGGAGGACGAAGTCCCAGACAGTAAGGCATGGCCTTGAGGGTGCTGAGATCCTCGAAAAGGAGGGGGTGGACAAGATGGTTGTTGAGATTGTTAGGAGGCACGTTGGTGCCGGCATATCATCGGAAGAGGCGAAGAAGTTGGGGCTCCCAGACTTCGACTACATTCCCCGCACCCTGGAGGAGAGGATAGTTTGCTTCGCCGACAAGATGGTGGACGCCGACAAAGTGAGGCCCTTCGGAGAGGAGGTCCATAGGTTCACCACAAAGTCCCACGACGTGGGGAGGCTCCTCGCATTGAAACGGGGCCTGAGTGAGGACCTGGGAGTTGATCCGGAGAAGCTCATCTTCGACAAAATTAAAGAATCCGAATCGAAGTCGGCGAAATAATGGCCTCCTGCATCTGTAGGGTCTGTAAGCACAAGGATTACGAGAGCTGCTCCAAGTGCACTTGCTGCAGGTACTACAGGGCAGCCTGTATGCAGTATCCAGTTTCCCAGTAGGACGACCGGCAAGACTTAAGGGCGCTTTGTTGCCGGCTCCTTTTCAGCGAGGTGGGGAAGCCAGACCCCCTGTGGGGGTAAGGATCATCCCGGCGGGCTCATAAGCGAAAGCCGAGAGACCCGCAGAGCGGAGATCGGGCCAAGAACCCGACCGTGCGTTCAAATCCTCCCCTCGCTATTACTGACATGCGATCTCGTCGGATCGAATCTTAGGATCTCCTAAGTGCTTCGACCGGGTTCATCCTGGACGCCCTCCAGGCAGGGAGGAGTCCTCCAACAACGCCGACTGCAACCGCCAAAGCCACAGCCAGCCCGAGAATATCAGGCGTGATGGCGGGAGTTATAGTCAGTGCCGTCGAAGCCGAGGTAGTGCTCGCAGCTGCTCCCCTTCCAGCGAAGCTCGTGAAAGTCCCCTCGCCCCCTCCGAGTCCAAGGGCGGAGCGGCTAAGGAGGTTGATGATCAGATAGGAGAGTCCCACTCCTGTTACGGCCCCCAGTGCACCTCCAGCAAGCCCCACGACCAGGGCTTCGGCGATGAAAGTGAGCATTATCCCTCTGCTGCTGGTTCCGAGGGCCTTTAGGATCCCGATCTCCTTGGTCCTTTCGACCACAGATGTCAGCATGGTAGTCATAATCCCGATGAAAGCCACCAGAACCGAAGTCGCAGCCACCGCCTCCAAGAGGGTCGTCGTCCCGGCTGTCACCGACTGGATAGTGGACGTAAGCGAGCTGACGCTTGTAGCCCTAACGGTCTGACCATAGAGGTTGTCGATCTCCGTTATGACGTTGTTGACGTCTGATGCGCTCGAAGCCACCACCATTATCCCAGAGTAACTGTCGCTGTGAAGTATTAGCTGGCCGGACGAAAGGGGAACGAAGACCGAAGTGTCTGGATCGATCCCGAATCCCTGGCCGAAGCTGGAGTATGTCCCGTCGACAACGAAGGACCGCTGGGTTGTTGTGCTGCCTCCAGACGCAGACAAAGAACCTCCGCCGAATGCAATCCCTCCACCTCCGAATGTAAACGCGGATCTTCCCACATTTGTGAGGGTGAGGACCTGCCCCACGGAGACATTGTTGGCTCCCTGGATGTCGGGGTGGGCCACTGAATATCCAATCACCGCGCCCACCTGATTAGAAGGGGAAGGGACTGACCCGGAGGCAAGAGTTAGAGTCGGGAGCACCTTCTCAAGCTGGGTCAAATCCGTCGCAATTACGGTGACTCCCACCGTCTCCCCTCCTTGACTGGTCTGGCCTCCTATCTCGTCATACGCCAGGGCTTGGGAGACCCCGGGTAGGCTCTGCATCGCGGAGACATCGTTGGTGGTGAGAGTGGTCCCTCTCCCCGCGGGGCTGACAAAGATCGTAGTCGCGCCGAGGCTGGAGAAGCGCCCCGAGGCTGCGTTGCTGTATCCCTGAGTTGCCCCTACAAGGGCGACGATGGTGGCGGGGCCTATCATTATGCCAACAATGATGAGCACTGCCTTGAGTTTCCTTTCCGTCAGGGCCCTAGTTGAGAACTTCAGCAGGTCTGTGGCTCTCAAGCACCCGTCACCCCCAGGTCAGATGACTCCCTTGTCGTCCTTCTCTTCGGACCCATAGGATTGGTTCTTCGCCCTGCTTCTTCTGATGTAAACGAAACCCACCACCGCCATGACGACAAGCGCAGCAATCACACCTAGTTCGAGGATTGTGAAAAGGTCGGTCCCGGACGAGGTACTGGTTGAAGAGGAGCTGGATCCGGTGGACAATTCAGGAGCCAGCGTCGTTTGAATGGTAGAGTTGTAGGCCCCTGCGGTGCCAAGGCTGTCTCTGAACTCGACGTTCACAAGGATCTTGGCATTAAGGACAGAACGACTTGGAGTGTAGGGGAGAGTAAGACTGAAGGGGACAGGGGTGTTAGGGTCCATCTCGCCCACATAGTCGGCTTGACTGATTGCTTTGGCCCCGACCATGGAGCCAGTTACGCTAGCGTAGTAGGCACTCGAAAACCCTTCATTGAGTATCTCACCGCTCACTGACAGGGTGGTGTTACCCTGGGTGACCTGCGGAGACTGGATGACTAGATCAATTGTTCCAACGAGGACGAGCCCCGAAGTGAAGGTTGCGCTCCTCTCCGCTCCAGACTGGTCTAGATAGGTGATTGTTACGGAAGCTGGGTAATACCCCGGAGACGCCGAAGTGCTCGAGCCAACAAGTGCCACGAAAGTCACCGATTCGCCTGACTGCAAGATGCCATTCGGAATTGCGTAGCTGGAGTTCTGGAGCACGACCAGGGGCGTGGAGACGCTCAGGGAAAGGACAGGGGAGCCGAGAGAGGTAGTCCCCACGTTCTCCACTTTGAAAGAAACTGCAGATGGGGTCCCGACACCGATCTCGTCTCTGACGGGGGAGATGGATACGACGACGCCAGGGATAGAGGAGTTGGATCCTGTGGCATAGAACCCAACCGTTTGCGTGGAGGTGTCGGGCACGCCTTGCCCGTTCACGTATGTGGTCGAGAAAGTGAAGTCAAGTGGAGAGTTGGCGAGAGAGTCAGATACATAGATCTCGATTGAATCGGTAACGGAAGCGTTTGGCCCCAGTTCGGTAATGGCGGGAAACTCGGTGAGGACACTCGCCTGCGCAGAGGAGGACACAGACGTGTGAACCTGGAAGACAGGGTCGGTCCCCAGGTTAGTGAAGATGAACGGAACATTGTTAATCGTGCCTGGGAGGAGAGAGTTGTCCCCCGCCTGTATGAAGAGCTGCGAAGCAGTCGCGGCGGAAACGTAGAACCCCACTGTCTGGCTAGTCGACTGTTGGGTACCGTACGGATCTTCGTAGGTCGCCAGAATCGAGAGCGAGAGTGCCGATTCAGATACCGAGGATGGGACGTAGGCTTCCACCTTCACTGAGGTAGTATTGCCGGCGCTCAGATAGGGAATCTCAAGGAGAGGCGAAAGGACACTGACGCCGGGGGCAGAGAAAGAAAGAGACAATTGGGAGGCGTTGCCCGATCCGCTATTGGTTACTTGGATTGGAATGTCGTCCACCTGCCCCGATATCAGGGAGGGCGTTGGGGTGCTGAACTGAAGCTGAGGTCTCCCTTCGACGTAGACGCTTATGGTCAAGTTCTCCGGGAGGATGGTAAATCCTCCTGATTCCGGCAGATAGGCCCACAGATTCAGGGTGAAGTTGTAAGCCCCCAGCGAAAGAGAGGGCGATAGGAAAATGCCGCCGAAGGTCATCTGGAACACCGAATTGGTCGAAACTCCGGCTGGAGTGGCCGCGAAAGTCTGATTGGTCCCGTCGTAGAGGCTGAAGCCTCTGGGAAGGGTCAGAAGGGCCTCCACGGAGGAGGCGCCTGTCGAGTAGAGATATTGCAGAGTTACGGTCAAGGGGAGGTCCCGGTCTCCCGGAGATGCTCCCGTGGGGCTGCTTGGGGTTCCCCAGGAGGTGTTCACGTCTCGGATGAAGGCGAGCAGGTTCGACCCTGAGGCTGCAGGGACACCTGCAATCACGGCTGACGAAATGAGAAGGGTCATTGCGACCAGTGTCAGGACGGTCTTCCTCAATTCAGGAGCTCCTCCCGTTCAATCTGGCCATCTCGGATGGAAATGAGCCTCTTTGCCCTCTTGGCCACATCAGGGTTGTGGGTGATTATCACCACTGTCTTCCCGTACTCGGCGTTTAGTTGGTGCATGAATTCCATCATCACGTCGGTGTTCCTCGTGTCCAGGTTCCCGGTGGGTTCGTCGGCGAGGATAATGGTTGGGTCGTTCGCAAGAGCGCGAGCCACTGCTACTCTCTGCCTTTCTCCCCCACTGAGTTTGTTCACGTTTCTATCTGATTTGGCACCCAGTCCGAACCTGTCCAGGAGGATCTTTGCTCTCCGACGCCTTTCATCTCCCGGGACCCCTTCGATTAGAAGGGGAAGTTCGACGTTCTCCCCAGCAGACATGCGCGAGATCAGGTTGAAGTCCTGAAACACGAACCCCAGTTTTTTGTTCCGAACCTTCGCAAGCAGGGCATTCGGGAGCTTCGAGATGTCAGTCCCGTCAATGAAGACCTTGCCTGTTGTAGGGCGATCTAGGGCCCCCAGGAGGTTAAGCAGGGTGGTTTTTCCAGACCCGGAGGGCCCTATTATAGACACGAACTCCCCCTTCTCCACTCTGAAGTTGATTTTGTGAAGAGCAACGGTCGAAGCGGGTCCCGAGCCATAGCGCTTGCCTAGATCCACCGCCTGAATCGAGGCGGCGCGATGGTCAGACGCATACTGCAGGTCCATACATACCGCCCTATGCCGGCACGCTGGCAGGCCTTGGCTGGGGCCGGATGAAGATCGAGAAGACCTCCATAAGAAGGCCGGCTCCCAACAGAGCTATCCCGGCTAAAGACTCCACTTCGTCGGTGGTTAGATTCGCCCCGCCCCGAAAGGTTCCCGCGGGCCGGGTGAAGTTGAAACCACTACCGGTGAAGTTCCCGGTGAAGGTTCGTGTGAAGGTTGTACCGGTGAAGGTGAAGGTTGTACCTGGAGTAGTTGTTCCGGTCACGAGCCTCAGAGAAGGGTTGCCTATTACGACCAGAACGAGGCCGACGGCGATTAGAGCAACACTTCCTATGACCAGCTTGCTTACCATGATCTAACGGGGGTTTCTGAAGCCAGGTCGGTTAATATCCCGTTTCCAAGAACCATCCAGAATCATTAGAGATTTCATCCATGATTGGACGGTCGGGTCTCGTCTAGATTCTTTGAGGGCTTAATCGAGGCTGAGGTAAAGGAAAATTGTGTAGGCAACAATGGTGAATAGGTCAGCGGTTGAAAGGTATGGCCCGAATTCAATGGCATACCTCCCTACGAACCCCAAGAGCAGTGGATACTGAAACAAGGACTGCAGGAGAAGGGCTGACATTACGATGAGGATCCCGAGAGAAAACCTTGCCCCGGTCCCCGCGTAGACCCTGAGGTACACAATCACGAGTGCCACTTGGAGGGCGATGATAACGGTGGAAAGAACCATGTGGACAATGATGAGGTTTCTGAATTGGGCGAAGGGTGGGAAAGGACCAAAGCCGAACGGTGATGGGACCAGGTACGACAATGCCACACCCAAGAGTATTCCCACCGTCAGAACCATCAGAACCAGCAGCCAGGGCGGTCCTAGTCTCTTATGCAGCCCTTTCTCCGTGCTCAATCTTCTCTTTCTCCTTTCGCCTTCCTGAGAATTGATTCCAGCGTCGTCCAGTGAGCCTCCATGGAGTCTGAGATAAAATACAATTTGCCGTACGCATCCCCCTCGGTTACAATAAGGCGATTTTGCTCCAACACCTTCAGGTGGTGCCTGATGGTTGTGTAGTCCAGGTGCAACGCCTCAGACAACTGTTGGGCGTTCCTTGGCTGCTCCCTTATAGCAGAAAGGACAATCTTCCTCGTCCTGCCTCCTGCGCTCCCTGCGAACAACCACCATAGGAGCCGCTCGAAGGCGTCCAATTCATAATTAACCACAAAAGTTGGACGCAATAACGATATCGCCGGGTGGGGTAGCCCGTGGTCACCCAATGGACCCTTGATGGCATTAGACTTGGTTCGAGCGCGTGACTTTGGGAATGGAGTTACCACTAGTATGCACCCAGAACCACATTCACGCTGGTGTAGGTGCCTGACCTGACAATGCCCAGCTGGACGGATTGTCCGGCCGTTGTGTTTTCCTCAAGGTAGCTCGCCAGGCCGTCGGAGTCAACCACCTTGACGCCATTAATCGAGATGATGATGTCCCCTCCCACGAGGTAGTTCTGCCCCTCCACGGTGACGGTCTTCGTTCCCCCTTGGATCCCGGCCTTGTCCGCAGGGCCTCCGCTGACCACTGACTCGACCAAGACCCCGTAGGTGACATTTGAGCCTGTCTCCCGGGATAGCTGGTACGTCATGTCGGTGGTGGTGTCAAGGCCTAGGTCAGGGTGAAGCGAATAACTTCCGTTTGACACGAGGGAGGGTAGCTCTCGCGAAAGCGTGCCTGCTGGTATCGCGAACCCGAGTCCTTCGGAATTGCTGACAGTTGCAGTCGTAATGCCGACGACGTTACCGTTCGAATCGAGGAGAGGTCCGCCGGAGTTGCCTGGGTTGATGGCAGCACTGAACTGTATTACGTCGGGAATAGTGATCTGCGTGTTCGTGGATTCTGTAATCGTCCTACCTACCTGACTTACCAAACCAGCCGTCACAGAACCCGCGAGACCGAAGGGACTTCCTATTGCGAAAACTGTCTCACCAACAGTCACAGTGCTGGTCGAGGCGAGAACATCTAGTGGGTGGAACTCCGACGCAGTTGCCGAGACCTTGAGAACAGCCAAATCCCTGTACTGGTCCGTCCCTTTGACCGAGGCTGGGTAAGAGTTCCCGTCGGAGAAAGTCACGGTGATGTTCGAAGTGCCGGCAACGACGTGGTTGTTGGTGATAACATAGGGGGAGTTCTGGTATTCAACGACGAATCCTGAGCCCTGAACGCTCTCTATCGATGTCAACTGACCGAAGAAGGTGTTCTGCGTTGTTAGTTCGTAGCTCTGGATAGTCACAACGCTCACGCTATACTTCGCGTAGAGGCTCCCGGCAGACGAACTTGAAGAGTTGGAACTTGGCCCTGTCTCTGACGCCAGGAGGGACTGTAGGTTCGAATTGGCCTGTTCAAGGCTGGTGACCTGCGATTTAAGCGAGCCCACCTCAGAGGAGAGGCTCCCTGTTGTACCCGTAGCAGTAGTTTGGAAGTACACCCCGATCACGACGATTAGCAGGGCTACAACAACAAGTGCAACGACAGCCCTCCGAGCCCTTGCCGGTTTCGCTTCCACGATTAAACTTCTCTCTGGGTGTATTTAGTGAATTTCCGGAATCTTTCCCGAATCGTTTGAAGATTCCCCCTACATCAACGTGGGACGCATTCCCTCGCCGCTTCAGAAATCGCTCAATCGAGGATCGCCCTCAGCAACTCGATGATGTCCTTCGCCGACTCGGCATCTTTGTCCTTGGAGGCGTTGTAAGCCGCAAGTTCAATCGCCCGCACCTTCCCCGTCCCGAGTAGCGTGCGGATAATTACGGCTGTCTCCTCCATCGTCAGTCCACCGGGGGTGGGGTAGTTCACGGCAGGAATGAGTTCTGGATCCACCACGTCGAAGTCGAGGTGGCAGGCTATCCAGTCAGACCTGTTGTCGAGGTGCCTCGCAGCCTCTTCCGCCACGTCGGCCACCCCTATCTTCCTCACCTGCCGTGCCGTGTAGAGTTTGGCGGGAGAGGCATTGAACGCCGCTACTTCGGGCGGATCAAGGGCCCGCGAGCCGACGTGCACGAGGCGCTCCCCTGCCAGCGGAGGTGGCGCACTACCTGCCCCCAGATCCAGGCCGGAAGCCATCCCGCATGCAAAAGCGAGGCACATTCCGCCGATGTATCCCGAGGGTGAAGTTTCAGGAGTGTTGAAGTCACCGTGGGCGTCCAGCCAGAGCATTCCTGGTTTCCCACCGTATGCCTCAGCCAATCCTGCCATCACCCCGACCGTCTCGGAGCACTCCCCTCCAAGTATCAGGAGGCGCTCTTGCTTCGATGCCTTCGTGCGGCCGTAGGTCAGTGAAGTTGCATTTCTGAAGTGCGCCAGGTTCTTTGTCCTCCCTTCCGTTAAGTCTCTCCTCAAGCGCGGAATCTCAACGTCGCCATAGTCAAGCGGGGATCCGAAGGTCTCCGCCAGGCCTGCAGTCCTAAGCGCAATCGGAGCATCCCCCATTCCCCTATAGCTGGACAGGGTGTAGATCGGTACGCCTAGGAGCGCCCACTCTCCCATGCCTTCGGTGATGTCGCGCTGTCTTATCAAGAGTCTCGACTCGCTACCTATTTACGCCCCCCAGCGGAGGCGCCAGCGACTTGCCCGGGGACTCAACTAGGTCGGTCCACGAGGCCGAGCCCTTCGACGAGCTTACGGGATCGGTGACCATTCCAATCTATGAGACGTCTACCTTCGGATTCGTCCGCGCAGCTGAGGTCCCTGAGGCCGTCGCCCATTCCGGGCTGAAGGGATACGTTTACTCCCGATGGGACAATCCGACCGTCGTCACGCTAGAGAAGAAGCTCGCCTCATTCGAGCATGGGGAAGACGGGGCTGCCTTCTCGTCAGGCATGGCGGCCATCTCTACGGCTGTCTTCTCTTTCCTAAAGAAGGGCAGACACGTTCTTGGCATAAGGGACCTTTATGGGGGAACCTACGCGCTCCTTCGCGACATACTCCCCGACATGGGGTTCAGTACGACCCTCGTCGAGAGCTCGGACCTCGCCCTGGAACGGGGAATGAGGAATAGCACGGGCATTGTTTACGTCGAGAGTCCGACCAACCCGACACTGAAGCTAGTGGACTTACAGGAGGCAGCGAAGCTCGCCCACTCGAACGGAGCAGTCCTGATGGTGGACAACACGTTCGCGTCGCCCATCAACCAGAACCCCATCGACTTGGGGGCTGACGTTGTCCTCCACAGTCTCACGAAATACATCAACGGACACGCAGATCTTATCGCAGGCGCGGCCGTGACAAGCAAGAGTAACGCCCACAAGATCAAGATGATGAGGAGGGACCTCGGGGGAACGCTCGACCCGCTCCCTGCCTGGCTCATCCTACGGGGGATGAAGACGATGGCCATCAGGGTGAGGCAACAGAATGCCACGGCTATGGTCCTGGCGGAGCTCCTTTCGACCCACAAGAAGGTGGCGAAGGTCCATTATCCCGGCCTGAAGACCCATCCCCAGCACAAGTTGGCGAGAAAGCAGATGAAGGGCTTCGGGGGAATGCTCAGCTTCGAAGTCAGAGGCACCACGAAGGACGCGATGAAGTTCACCGAGTCTCTAAAGGTCGCTACCCTTGCCGCGAGTCTCGGAGGGGTGGGGACCCTGGTGTCACAACCCTACAACATGACGCACACTCAGATGTCTGCAAAGGAGAGGGCCCTGACAGACATACCTGAGACTCTCGTGAGGGTGTCGGTCGGTATCGAAGACACCGACGACCTGGTGGAGGATTTCAGGCGCGCACTAGCGGCCGTGTAGGCGCCCCCTCAAACCACCCCTCGACCACCGTCTCGTTTTCGTAGTTCTCTCGGCCGTACCTTATCAGAGGCTTGGTAAGGTGCCTGTTCGCACGCGGTGAAGAGATGAAGGTCCCTCTGGGGACGACGCCCCTTGTCCCACTGGACGAGACAAACTCGAACTTCTCAAGGTTGAGCACCGCGGGATGAAGAGATGTAGGTCTCCTCACGCCGCCGAAAGCCCTGATCTTGTCCCCTCGACGTAGTAGCTTGGCGGTCCTCCTGAGGTCTCCGGTGGGCTCGTAGGCCGCGGTGGGGCGTGTCCTCCCGCCTACCCTGAGTGTGATGTATACATGTCCTCCTGCGCCCACTCTTACTTCTTCTACGATGCCGTCAAGCCAACCGGACGAAAAGACCTTCCAATCGAGCTCATGTTGAAGGTGGGCGTCGGTGTGCTGGTTAGAGACGTAGACCATATGGCCCTGCAGAGGCTCGTCGTATCTGAGTATGCCGAAGGCCGCGATTGCGGCTCTGGGAGAGTCCCCCCGGATGCCGGAGAAGACGGGATCTGGCCCGTGTGGTGCAATCAGCACCTTCCGCTTTTGGTAATCGTAGTTGTTGAAGGTGTGAGGAAAGGTCTTCGCGTCCATGTCTCTGACGGAGGAGGTGTCGATCTGGCGCTTCGTCCCCCAAAACTCCTTTCGTCTGTAGGCGATGAGCTCGAATGTGTGGTCGAACTTCGTGCTGAATCCTAAACAGCTCGCCGCGCCGACGAGGCCCATCCCGTTCCCCAACTCTAGAGACCTCGTATGGAGTTCCTTAACCAACCGCCTGACCCGGTGGGGACTCACGAGCCCCGTCAGCGCCTCAAGATACAGAGGCTCGAACTCCGAGGCGATGGATGTATCGTCCAAGAACACCACCCCCGAGTTGGCGCCACCTCGCACGTCCGAGAGCTCCTTTACTTTAACCGAGATGAGTCGGAATGCTCGGTCAGCGTCGCTGGTTTGAACGAGAAGACAGACGGCCGCGTTCCCCCTTGTCTTGAAGGGGATGTTCGGATTGAGCCTCACGAGCCTCGGGAATGGGAGGACGACGACATCTGGGCCGAGGTCGCAGGCTATCCTGTAGGCGAGATAGGTCGTGCAGTACCCACGGGAAGAGTCTGTGTCGTCTATGCCCACCAGGCAGCGCATTAAACAGACAGGGGCGTCCGGCTTATTTTAACGTGGGAACTTGAATGCTTCTACGCTTCGACCACGATCATGGTGAGGGTGCTCCTCACCTTGTCGAGACGGCGTATGTGCCAGGTGATGGTTTCCTTGACCTTCTCCATGGTATCCGCTTCCACTCTGGCAACGATGTCATAAACGCCGTAGACTACGTAGACTTCTCTGACGTTCGGGATCTCCCTGAGCTTCTTCAGGAGATCCTCTTCCGCACCAAGGTCAGCGTTGATTAACACGAAAGCTTGAGGAATTCTTGGCCACCTTCCTGTCCGTTCTATCTAGGCATGCGGTAATAACCATTGCTCCTTACTTGCTGCACCGTCCTTCATTATCGTGCCCCGATGCTATTCTTGGCGCGGGGTGGCGTAATAGCCACCGACACTACCATAAGGGACCCCTGACGGGCCGCAAACAGCTGAGAACAATTGCTAGGCGTTTTCGCGCTCGAAATGGGTCAGGACGACCCGACAAAGTGCACTGCCAGGAAAATGATCAACATGGACCTGGCCAAGGGGGTCAGCAGGAAGTTCCACGCCTCCGACAAGGTGATAGTTCTCAACCCCTGGGCGCACAGGGTCCTTTCCCCGCCTGACAGGGGAGCGAAGGCGGTCCTCGTGGTCGACTGTTCCTGGAATCAGGCTCAGGAGGTGTTCTTCAGGAGGCTGGGCGGGAAGCACCGCAGGCTCCCGATACTCCTGGCGGCGAACCCCACCAACTACTCGAGGGCCGGCGTGCTGAGCTCCCTGGAGGCGGTAACAGCCACCATGTACATTCTCGGAGATGTTGAGGAAGCTGAGAGATACCTCTCGATATACAAGTGGGGGCCCACTTTCCTCACGTTGAACAAGGAGCCCCTGGAGGCCTACAGGAGAGCGCGTACCGAAGGGAAGGTGCTCCAGGCCCAGAAAGATTACTTTCCCCAGTTTTTTGAAGAAGTATAGGAGAGGTCACGACCCTTCTGAGCTGTGCTTCTTGAGCTGGCTGAGGAAGCACTCACAGCCGCTCTCCCAGGCGACCATTGTCGCTTTTCTGGCTGGGTGGGCTAAGGCACTCTTCGGAGGAATGGGAAACGGTTAATTGCACAGGCCGGAGCGGTCGCTCTGACTCGAGCCGGTGGACGGGCCACGGGGATCTCCTGGGGAAGTTCCTCCCTCGCAGCAGGACGCGCGGCGCCAGGAGGCGCGACCAGAGATGGTCGGCTCCAGAACAGAAACGAGACCCGGCCCATCATGGGCGATGATGGGGCGACCTTGAGGTCGATGGGGACCGGGATGAAACGGCTGACCCGCGCGGAGCAAGGCCAAACGTGGCCGATGAAGGGCCTGCAGGAGGCCAGGGTAGGCCGCTGAGCTGAATCCCGTCTAGAACAGAAGGAGGACTACGGCCGGGACGAGTCGGACGTAAGCTCGGTGGGAGGGAGAAAAACCCTCTCGCCGAGACCTTTCTCCCATCCGGTCATGCTCTCTCGAGGGTTTGAGTGAGATTATTCCTGTCCAAACAACCCGCTATTCTAAATACCAAGGGCGTTAGTTCGTCGGCGAATGAAAATCCGGAAACAAACTCACGATAGGTGGGACGCAGTCAGAGAAGGTGTCAAGAATCGGATTCTAGCTGACGAAGGTTTTTCCGCCCTCTCAATAATCAGATTCGAGAAGGGAGCCGAATTCCCTTTGCACAAGGCCAAATCAAGACACTTTGGTATTTTAATAAAGGGTAGAGGCGTTCTTCATTCTTCTAAAGGAAAAGTTCCCTTTGAAGACGGTGACGCGTTCTTGGTCGAGGACGGAGAAGACCACGCTTTCACGAATACGACAGACGGAGAATCAATCGTTCTCGAAGTCTTTGCCCCGCCCAGTGAGAAGCAACTAGCCGCTTCCGAAAAACCGTTCGAATCAGATTTCTGAGATAGCCCGCGATTTTGGCGGGGTTCGACGATGCTCACTGCGAAATGCCTGCCGCGCTTTCACGCGGCTCCTGTTGCGGCGGGCTCTGGGCCTGGCTCTGCGGTGGGGCGGGCGGCAGCTGGGACTGGGGCTGAGCTTCGACGCCACTCTGCGAGGAGCTCACTCTCAGAGCGAGCTCAACCCGAGCGTAATCCTCTTCGTACTTCACCGAGAATCCCATCTCCCTGCAGAGCGATAGCATGGGCGCGTTGTCCCTGAGGACCACCCCGAAGATAGACTCGAACCTCCTTTCTTCGGCGATGTCGATGAGCATGTCGACGAGCTTGCGCCCTAGGCCCTTGGTCTGGTACTGGTCTGCGATGACGACCGCGAACTCTCCTCTCCTGCGGTCAGGTTCGGCGATCAACCTCCCTACGCCTATTTCTCGGCGGCGCCCGCCTTCGGTTATCTCCGCGACTATAGCCATCTCCCTGTCATAGTCGATGTTGCAGAAGCGCACCAGGTCCGAGTGAGGGAGGTTCCTGACGATGTTGAAGAACCTGTAGCGGCTCGTCTCTTCCGATAGACCGTTGATGAACTCGGATTCCATGGCCTCGTCCTCAGGGCGAATGGGCCTTAGGAGCACGTCAGTGCCGTCCTCGAGCTTCCAGGGGACCACGTACTTTGTGGGGTAGGGGAGAATGACCATGTGGGGGTACGGTGAGGAGCGATCAATTGGGTTCGGGTCCAGGAGAATCCTGACGTCGACGGCGAAGACCTTCCCGTCTCCCACTGAGAGCGGGTTGACGTCCATCTCTAAGATTTCCGGGAAATCAGCAATCATGCTGGAGAAGCGGACGATCACCTCCTCCAGCGCCTTGAGATTAGCAGGGGGCCTGTCCCTCAGTCCCTTGGAGAGAGCCTTGTAGATGGTCGTCTCTTCCATCATCCGGCGGGCAAGGACTTGATTCAGAGGAGGGAGCCCTATCGCGAAGTCCCGGAAGAGCTCGACACCTATCCCTCCGGATCCGAAGAGGAGAACCGCGCCGAAGTCCCTGTCCTTCTTTGACCCCAGGATGAGCTCGTAGTCAATGTCCTTTGCCATCTTCTGGACGTATACACCGTCAATCTTCGCCTCGGGCCTAAGTATCTTGACCCTGTCCATCAGCTTGTTGTACTCGTGAGCAAGCATCTCGCTGTTTGTGATGTTGATGACCACTCCGCCGATGTCAGACTTGTGAACTATGTCCTGGGAGACGATTTTGAGAACAACCGGGTAGCCCACTCTCCGTGCGATCATCAGAGCTTCTTCCTCTCCCCTTGCGAACCCTCCTCCTAGCCTCGGGATGTTGTAGGCGTCCAGGAACTTGTCGGCGTCTGCCTGCGAGAGGAGGAGCCTCCCGTCGGCGATGGACTTCCTCACCATTAACCTCAGGTGACTGTTTGGAGGCATCAGGTCCACGGGGATTTCGTTGGGGGTCTCGTAGAGCAGGTCGAGGTTTCTCCTGTACCTGTACATGTACATGTAGGTCTTGACCGCTTCTTCGGGTGTCGCATAGGACGGGATGCTATTCTCCGCAAATTTGCGTCTCGCATCGGCCACCCCCTTCTCCCCCATCCACACGGTGAGCACGGGCTTGTGCTTGTCCTTTGAGAGCCTCACAACCATCGAAGCTAGGTCTGTCGCAGGCGTGACCCCCTGGGGAGTACACATGGCGAGCAGTCCGTCGACGTTCGGGTCACCGAAGAGCGTCGTCATGGCGTGCTCATAGCGGTCCACGTCTGCGTCCCCGAGGACGTCGACCGGGTTGCCATGGCTCCAGTAGGGAGGAAGCCGCTCGTTGAGTGCTCTCATCGAACTGTCGGAGAGCTTGGCCAGCTCCCCCCCGAGGTCAGTAATCTTGTCAGAAGCCACCACCCCAGGCCCACCCGCGTTTGTGACGATTGCGAGCTTCGGGCCTGATGGGAGGCGCCTCGAGTCGAGGACGCTGGCACAGTTGAACAGGTCCCCAATCTCGTCTACCCTGAGGACTCCGACCCTCTTGAAGGCCGCGTCATAGACCTCAAAGTCTCCTGCCAGGGCGCCTGTGTGGGACTGGACCGCCTTCGCGCCGGTTGTGTACTTCCCTGCCTTGAGAACGACTATGGGTTTGGTGCGGGCGAATCCCCTCGCAGCGCTCATGAACTTCTTGGCGTTCCCTATGCCCTCGACATAGACGATGATGCTGCGTGTGTTGGGGTCGGTCCCGAGAAAGTCGATCAGGTCACCAAAGTCCAGGTCCAGCATCGACCCCATGGAGGCAAAGAGGCTGAATCCCACGTGAGAAACTGTTGCCCAGTCGAGGATGGCGGATCCGAGAGCGCCGCTCTGCGAGATGAACGCAATAGTACCGGGCTCGGGGCTGTCCCTGAGGAAGGTAGCGTTGAGGCGGATGGAAGGCCTTGCGAATCCGACGCAGTTGGGCCCTAAGAGCCTGATGCCATATTTCGCGCGGATGCCCTTGATCTCCTCCTCGAGCTTCGCCCCTTCCGGTCCTATCTCCCTGAATCCAGCCGAAATAATTACGACGCCATCGACTCCCGCCACGCCGCACTCTTCCACGACCTGGGGGACAGATTTTGCAGGAGTGGCGATCACCGCAAGGTCGACATGCTCTGGAATCGAGGCTATGTTGGGATAGCACTTTAGGCCAGCGACGGTGGTGTGACTGGGGTTTACCGGGTAGACCGCGTGCTTCCCTTTGCCTTGCAAGAGGTTCTTTAGGGTCGCCTCACCGACCGTCCCCTCCTTGTCGGTCGCTCCGATGAGAGCGACCGCCTTGGGGCTGAACATCCTCTCGATGTCGGTCATCCACCCTCAAGATATTGACAGATTCAGCGACTATTATTGCCTTTTTGCATATGGGTTAGGCCAAATTTCCCCGGGGGTCACCCTTGAGGTGCCGTTCCTCTTTTCGATTCTGTATATGTGGTCCGCCATCGATTCGAGCTCCTTTTCGTGCGAGACGAGTATCACCTGCCTAGAATCTAGCTCCTCAAGAAGGCCTCTCATCTTGTAGACCTGCTCCTTGCTGAAGCCGTCCGTGGGTTCGTCAAGGATTACCAGCTCGGGCTGGGCCATGATGCTTTCTCTTGCTACCGAGTTGAGGGCGAAGCGGTAGGCCAGGGCCATGCTGGTCCGCTCCCCGCCGCTGAGGGCCTCGTAGGCCTGTTCGAAGCCCTGTCTTTCGAAGATGGGGGTGAAGTCCTCCTTGACCCTGACGACCATGTCTGGATCCTCAACGAGGGAGACGAAGAATCTCTGGAAGTGCTCGTTGAACCTCGCCGCTGCCTGGATGAGGGTCTGGTTCTCGATCAGCTTTACCGTGGGCCTGAAGTAGGAGGATAGCCATGACTGGTACTTCCCGAAATGTATCGACCTTGCACGGGCGGACCGCATCTTCGCCACTTCGGAATTCATTCTGTCGAGGTTCTTGCGGCCGTTCACAAGATCGGCTTGGGCGCTGCTGCGCCTCAGGCTCGCCTGCTTGTCTTGCTCCCTCAGGTCGTCGAGCATTCTCTGTAGTTCCGCTAGCTTGGCATAGATTCCACCCATCTCCTTGATCTGGGAGTTGGTCCCGTCCAGCTCAGCCTTGCGTCGCGCAAGTTTCTCGGTAGCCTTCTGGAGCTTCCTGCGGGTGGCCTTGATTTCGGCGTCTACTCTGTTCTCGTCCTTCAGTGCCCTCTGGTAATCGGATTCGGCTGACTCGTAGTCAGAGGCGCGTTTTAGCTCGGAGGTTAGAGAGGCGACAGAAACTGTGGCTGCCTGCAGTTGTGTCTCCACCTCGGCAAGCTCCCGCTCGGAGTGTTCGGATCTGGCAGTGACGTCGCCGGAGATCTTCTGACCACAGAGTGGACAGAAACCTTTCGCGACCAGTTCCTTGGTTCTCGCCAGTTCTCCCTCAAAAGTAGCCTTGGCGCTGGTGAGCTCGGCGAGCCTTTCCCTTTCCGAGTCCAGGCGAGACTGGATCCGCCCTGTCTCTGATTCTTGCTTTGGGATTGCCTCGTACCCTTTGATTACTGGCTCGATCTCTTCTGCGAGACGTGCTTCGAGGCCCCTGATCGTCTGCTCGTGCTCACCAATCTCGTCGGTCACATCAGAGATCTCCTGCCTGAGACGCGGGACCGTGGCTTCTGCTCGACCAAGGGCCTCCTTCTGGGCCAGATACTGCGTCCATTCAGCTTCTGTAGTTTTCACAAGCCGGGAGGCCTTTGCCTCGGCCCCCTTAAGCTTCGGAAGCTCGCTCTCCAGGTCGGCAACCTCCTTCGCGGTTGCTCTCATCTCGTCTTCTCTTGCCTCCAGGTCCTCACTCTCTCTGTTCAGGTCGTGGACGATCTCCTTAATCGAGTGTTCGATGGTTTCGGAGTTCTCTGCGGCCACCTGATAGCTTTGGGCCCCGAGAATTCTTCGTATGACATGCATCCTGTCCTCCGGGTTTTGGACCAGAATTTCTTTCATCTGTTCCTGGGGGGTGAAGACTGCGTACCGGTAGACCAAGCTCTCGGCTTTGGGGTGAGTCGGTTCGTTGAAGCCAAGAATCGATACGACCCGTTCTTTCAGGTCGCTTGGGGAGAGCTTTGTCCTCTCTCCGTTCGCAAGGATGTAACAATCCTCCTGAACGACCTCATTCCCTCTTGCCCTGAGGTGACGGAGAATCGTGTACTCTGTTCCCCCCGACTCGAATGTGATGGAGACCTTCCCCGCGGACTTCCCCTCGCTTAGAAGATGGGACCCCTTCAGGTCGCTGAATCCGAAGAGGGCGAATTCGATGGCGTACAGTAGCGTGGACTTTCCGGAGCCTATGTCTCCTTCGAAGAGCACCACGCCATCAGGAAGGTCGAGGGCTGTTTCTTCTCCGTCGTTGTAGCTCCTGATGTTCTTGAGGGTGAGCCTCCGGACAAGCATTCAGGTCTCCTCCTCTAGGCCGAGGACGGCGAGGCCTGATTTCGACACCCTCTCCTCGAAGTCCCCCTTGTTCTCGTTCTCCCTCCTCCCCTCTTTGAGGGCTCCTAGCAGGTTTACTGCGAGACTGACCCCGTGCTCTCCGCGGAGCCTGGGTTCGTCAACCGTAACAGAAGAGACGCGGCTCTCGAAGACTTCGCGCTCGGTGGCCCTCAGGGGCTTCGGTGGGAGCCCTCTGGGCATCTCTCTTGAGACAAGGCGGCTGTAGTTCGAAAGAACAGAGAGAGGATTCGAGGCGAAGAGCCGCCTTCGGACCATGTTGAAGTCGATTTCGGATGTCTTCCCTTCGGCGAGTTCCCCTTCGACGGTGAGGAGGACAACTTTTCCGGTCACGTTCAAATTCGAAGCGAGCTGTGCGAGCTCGTTGGCCGCCTGGGTCGATGATTTCCCCTGCGCGGAGTAGTGCAACTCAACCGGCTCGCAGACTCTCACCGGGACGTAGTCGACCTTCTCCACACGGTCGCGGTCGAACTCGACGATGTAGAAACCTCGTTCCCTTCCTCTGGCGAGCTGAAGGAGTTCGTCGAAGTCGGTTGCAAAGAGGGGACCCGGATAGGCGATATTGACGCGCCCAGGGAGGTCGGCTAAAGTCCGGCTGTGCACGTGCCCTCCTGCATAGTACTGGAAACCTGCTGGGAGGTTGGCGGCGGACATAGACTCCATCATCTCGAGAGGGGGGGGCTTGAGCTCGTCCAGCGCACCATGGAAGACGAATATCTTGAAGCCGGGCTCCGACTCGAGCATTTCCCTGTCCAGGGTGGCGTACTCTTCCCTGTCCAGGGAGAGCTTTCGCCCGGAGATCCCGCAGATTTTTGGGCCGGAAGGGTCCTGAACGAACGACAGGACGGTCTTCTCACCCTCCCTTGCCTTGATTTCCACCTTGGTGAACAGCCCGGCGCCGTCCAGGACATCAACTATGGACGAGTAGTTGGGACTGAAGTCGTGGGAACCGTAGATGGCGTAGAACCTTATCCCTGTTTCGGAGGCCTCCTTCATCTTCTCGGCTGCCCGTCTGACCGCTGACAGGTCGGGGATGTTGGAGTCAAAGATGTCCCCAGCCAAGATGACGAACGACACGCGCTCTTTGATGCACCTGTCGATTGCCGCGTCGAAGGCGCTCAGCAGGAGACTCTTCAGCTCTGGCTGCCTGAAGGCGCCAATGTGGATGTCAGACATGTGGGCGAACTTCGGCAACGGCCGGCCGGAGAACAGCGAGGTATATTTGAGATGAGGGGCTCCTTTTGGGTCCAGATCACCACGGGCTTTAAGAGCGCTGTCGGCGCATGACTACGGTCCATGTCGCGACGGATTACCTGGCTGTCCAATGTTATGGCAGCCTCGGTGACGGGGCTCGAAGAGGACGTGGCCAGGTCCATCGAGGTGGTAGAAACCCCTCCCGCCTGGATGTGTCTCGCCTGCCGAGGCGCGAAGCTCCTCTGCGGCAAACCCAGGTGCCCCATCATAGTAAAGGCCCAGTCAATGGCCAAGCAGGCGCCTGCCATAGGGACGAACGAAATTCTTGGGTCGTCCCCTCCCGGTGTCTTCGTTGGAAGATTGGGATATCCGAAGGTCTCCATAGGACCCATGGTCCCTCCCAAGTTCGGAGACACGACGATCCTCGACACTCCAGAGGAGTGGCTGGGCAGACCCATCGAACAGATCGTCGATTACAGGTACTCCCTGGTGAGGGGGAACTCCAGGGCGAGTGTGGAGGACGCCAGAGAGCCCAACAGGTTCCTCACTTCGTTGCAGGAACTTGCAATGGCGGCGAAGCCCGTGGACACCGAACTGAAGCTGACAAAGGCACCGAGGAGGATACTGACCCTCAGCGAGGATACCCAGCCCTATGGGCCGTCCGGCCCCCTTTACAGGTTCAAGATCGACAACCCCTCGGTCGACAGGAGGGTCCAGACTGCCTACTATGACAGAGACTTGGACGCGGCAGGGGCCGTGGACGAGCTATATCGCAAGGGCGTGCTCGTCACGAGGATACAAAAGGCGTTCTCGCTCGGCATGTTCGGGGTTGGGCCCAGGAGGAAGATAGTCCCTACCCGCTGGAGCATCACTGCGGTCGACAGCTCCATCAGCCTGGGCCTAATCGAGAATGTGAAACACAGGCCAACCATTGACGAGTACAGGGTCTATAGCTTCAGGGTCTATGACAACCAGTATGTGGCCATACTCCTCCCCGAGCCGTGGAGGTTCGAATGGATAGAAGCCTGGTTCCCCAACACCACTTGGAACCAGTTTACCACTCAGCCGTACATGATCGGAGACTATGAGGAGTATTTCGGGAGGACGAAGTATGCCCGAGTCGGAGGGTGCTACTACTCCACGAGGCTCGCGGTGACCGAGGCGCTCGAAAGGGAGGGGAGGCAGGCGGCCGCCATCGTGCTGAGAGAGACATATCCGGGGTTCATAATGCCCCTTGGGGTCTGGAACGTAAGGGAGAGCATCAGGGAGCTGCTAAAGCAGCCGTTCGAAACGTATGGGACATTCAGGGGAGCGCTCGACTCCGCGCTTTCAAAGCTCGTGATTTCGAAGTCCAAGTGGACGAGGGAGAGTGTCCTGATTTCGAGAGAACTATCTCAGACGAAGATCAGTGCCTACTAGCCCGCTGAAGACTAAAGTGGTGGAGGCCCAGAGCTGATGTAGTTGACGCGCCGCCTGTTCTGGGATGACATGTATTTGCGTGAATTTGACGCGAGGGTCGATTCGGCGAACGGGGCCAGAGTAGTCCTCGACCAGACGGCGTTCAACCCAAGAGGAGGCGGACTGGTATCAGACACGGGGATCCTTGGTGGGGCAAGAGTTGCAGAGGTGGTGAAGGAAGGTGAGGAAATCTTCCATGTACTGGAGTCGCCAACAGGGATAGAGACAGGGGCCGTGGTCCATGGCGTCCTAGATTGGGACAGGAGGCTCAGGATAATGAGGATGCACACTTCAGCCCACATCCTAAGCGCTGTTGTCAATGGTGAGACGGGCGCTCTGATAACAGGAAACCAGATCAGTCCGGACCAATCGCGGGTAGACTTCAACCTGGACGATTTCGACAAGGAGAAGATTTCGTCCTACATCGACAGAGTGAACGAAGTGGTCGCGAAGGGACTCGAGGTCAAGACCTACTTCATGAAGAGGGAGGAAGCCCTTGCAAATCCCGGATTTGTCAAGCTGGCCAACGCCATGCCCCCGTCAGTCGATATGCTGAGGATCGTCCAGATCGGGGACGTCGACACACAGGCCGACGGGGGGGTCCATGTGAAGAACACGTCAGAAATCGGGAGGGTTGTCGCAGTGAAAACCGAGAACAAGGGGAAGAGCAACAGAAGGCTCTACTTCACGGTGCAATGAGCAGTAGTTGTCGTCATACTCAGTGGCGAGTTTCGACCAACTCCGCTTTGTATCGCCCAAATCGGACAGCCAACTATTACCTGTCCCTCTTCACTTGAGAGGCCATTGGTCATAGTCGGAAGCGCAGTCGGACTCCTGTCGATTCTTGGCCTGGTATGGTCATTGAGGCGAGCACATGGTCCAACCTCGCCAAAATCGCTCGCGGAAGCATGCCTACACGTTAGACGGCATCGTCGTTTTCTTCAACCTGCTCTTCATTAAGAGCTTCGTCATACTCGTGGTCAGCACCATAAACGTCGAGTTCAACGGCTTCGTCTGAAGTCGCCAACAGCCGTCGAGGTACTTTGTCAGATTTTAAACGGTTGCCTAGACCAGCCTTGGTACCATTTGACCCTAACCAGTCCACGCTTCTCCGACATAGCTAGAAATCGCGCGCCAGCCCCACCAAAGCTTAGCCTAGAAGTACTCGTCTAGCAGCGTTCGACTCCGCAGTCCACTACGCAGATTCGCGTTGCAATTGGCGCATCGTCCCGCATTCGTTAGTTCTGTGCTACCACAGCTCCCGCACACTACTGGTGCGTGGCACTTGGGACAATCCTTCTGGCTCGGCAGGACGAAGTGGTCACAATTCCAGTATGAAGGCAATCCGTCTTTACTTGGTCACAGCAAATATAAGTCATCCAAAGCCCCTCCACCGAAATCGCTAGGCCGTTCTAGAGAGTAGCCGTATATCCAGCTACCCATTTGACTTCGAACATGAAAAACGAAGTAATTATCGCCCTGCTAATTGTGTTAATAATCGCTAGCGCAGGAGCGGGGTATTACTTAGGGACTAGCAACCGCCAAACTGTCACAACCACTGCAACCTCTATTCTCACGACCACGGCGAGCCTCACCTTCACCACAGCATCCACAGTGACGAACGTTTCTACTTATGTCCCACACGGCAGTCAGTCTATGCTGTCATCCTCGACAGTGAGTATTCCGAATGGCTCAACGGGCGTTCCATTATCTTTGTCATTTCCACCCTACAGCGGATACCTCTTGGTAACATACAACGCCACAAACCCTGTGAGCCTCGTATACGCAATCGGTGCGACTACGGTCTCTACGCCCATCTCAGAAACGGGAACGAACTTGAATCTGCCTATAGCCGTGATTCCAATCAACCCTCCCCCGACGGTCTATGTAATGAATGCGTGCGGCCTCCCTCCCCCTGATGAGTGTCCAAGCGTAACGCTGATCATCACCGCAACCTACTACTATTGAGGCTGAGCAGGAAAGGCACTCCGTGCAATCGACAAAGAGACTTTCCAAACCCACCGGATCGCCAGGCCGTTCTAACGAGCAGGCGTAAATCACGAAGTCCACCCATCAATTGGGGGGGCGAGCAGAGCAGTTTGAAGGCTCTCTATCTGAGAAGGTAGGTCCTTGTGGTAATCCTCGCTGCGCTGCTAGTTGGTGTCGGATTGATTCTAGGGTATGAGGTTGCAATCAGGCCCTCACCTCCCTCATCCACAGTGGGAACTACAACGACGTATGCCAGCCTGAATGAGACAGTCGCCCTCAGAGAGGCCATCCAATACCTCGTGACCAATTATGATTCGAGAGTTGGGCTGGTCTCTGAAACCACAAACTCAGACGTGTTCTACATTTACAGCGACAACTATGCGGTCGTGCAGGTTTTACACCAAGCTCGCTCTATGGAGCCCAACCTACCGGCCATTGCCGACAACATATCGAGAACCATCGGCACCTACTTCGCAAGCCTAGGAAATGCTAAGAACCAATAAATGGTCATCGGCAACAACTGGAATGCATCTTGCAGCTTCAATCTAATTCAAACCTACAACGTCTCACAATACAGAGGTGTCCAGATCAAGGCAGATGTGAACAATAAAACGGGCCAACTCTTGGACTCGGAATATGCAGACATTGCTTTCTTGAAGGCAATATGCTACCAAAATCAGGGCGACCACCAACAAGCGTTGCAGGAGTTCAATCAGGGAAAGGCGTTCTTCAACGGGACAGGGTTCAATGACTGGCAGTATAGCAATAACCGTATGCTCTTGAACACTACCACCATGTCGTATAATTCCTATAGTAGCCGGGCATACTATTTTGGCTCTTATCAGCAGCTCTTCCCCTCCTGCGTATAGGTCAGAGACGTCAAGGTTAGCACCGTTCAGCCCCAAAATCGCTGGTTCAAATCCGTAGCAGATTTAGTGTACTGTCCTATTGAGATGGCGTGCCCAGTCGCCGTCTAGTCTTCGTGGTCATCGTGGCATTAGTCATCTGGAGGAAGAATCTTGTCTCGTAAGCGACAAGCCGCATGACCCGTGAATCCGCTTTGGGCTTGTGCGAAGCTAATGGCTCTACCTCACGGTAAAGGGATCTCGAGTCTCCGCTGTTTGGGCGCGCCTATCTTCTTCGGGCGACCCAAAGTGGCATCCGTTTCGCAGTGCAGTTGCCGCAGTAGGTCTTCATTGACCTACTTGTCTCATCGAAGATAGTTGTAGAATGTGACATACATACCAGCGACCCGCACTCTGCGCATGACGCTACCGCGTGACCCTTGCATACCGAGCATCTTGCCATTCGTTCACCCCCAATTTTGTCCGCGTCGAACAGGCACCTCTGAAGGCTTCGAGCAGACTCGAGTTTATTGGAGCCGACAGGAGTGCAGGTAAGGCGCAAGATTGTCAAGCGCAGAGCCGGTTAATAAAGTGGAGGCTCAAATTGGGAGCTTTACTTCACCCGGAAAACTCGGAATCTCCCTCGACCCTAGCGACTTCGCCAGTGTCCGGGCCCTGTCTGCAGGGAACCAGCTGCTCATAGCCTTCGCGTTCCCCTCGGCGTCGCAGATGACGAGCGCTGCGGTCTCCTCCTTCCCCGGGATTACCTTGCACATCATCTCGTCGCCGACGGGTGTCCAGTCGGACACCCCGAGCTTCAGGAAGAGCATAGGGTACGAAGGACCGGCGACTTCCTGAAGGACGTTAATCGCCTTGTTCACCCTTCTCCTCCCCTCCTGCACGGCCGTGAAGTAGTCCAAACCGATCTAACCTCCCAGATAGAGCAACGCGAACACACCAGCGAGAGAGAGAATTACGCCCAGCATTTGGTTCGGTTCCAACCTTTCCTTCAAAAAAGCGAGCCCATAGCTCGCGGCGACTGCGCCTCCCATCCCTGAGAGGGCCGTGACCACGGGAAGTGCGCTGCCAGCAGCTTCAATCCCGTAAGTGAAAGCCAGGAATCCGAAGGCCTCCAGGACCCCCATCGCAATCATAGTCTTTGATAGGACGAGACGGCTTGGTTTCGCCTCCTGCCTTAGCCCTGGCGCCAGAAGAAACCCGGCAGAAATCGCGACTATTCGGAGAAACATCACCGGAAGAACCACGCTGACCGAGGGGGCTGCGTACCCGATTCCGATGTAGACCATGCCGAAGCAGAACGACGCTCCTACGGCCAGGCCCACCCCCTTCGTCAGGCTTGCGGCCCCTGTGCCCCGTAGGTACGAGTAGAGCTCGGAGAATCGGGTCGAGAGGAGAATCACCCCTGCGATTATGCAAACGAGGGCGACGACTTGGATGATGGAGAGGGACGCCCCCAGTATCACCACTGCAAGGACCGCGGTGACCGCGGGGTATGTGTAGACCACTGGAGCGACGACGGAGACCACCCCGCGATGAAACGCGCGGTAAAGGAAGATGAATGCGACGAAGTTGATTACTCCTGCGCCAATCAGCGCGAGGACTGGATAAACGGGGAAGGCCAAGTGTGGGCTGATTACCGGTACGAGGGCGAGAACAACGATTAGGGTCACCATGTGGGAGTAGATTATCGTCCTGTAGTACCCCACCCTTTCGGACTGGCTTCGAGACATGTAGTCTGCCGTCCCCCAGCAGAAGGCTGCAGCGAGGCCCGTGGCTATGGAAGCGTACACCAACTGTTCTTGCTGTATCCTCCTCGGTTCGGCTTTAAGAGGCGTCCTGTAGGGCGAGAGGCTGCTTGAAAGTCGATGCGGAGATAGCTGTGGCGTCTCCTGGGGAAGCGGCTGCGCTCGCTGGGAAAGCTGAGGAGGATGGGTTCGATTGCCTATGGATCAACGAGACGAAACACGACCCCTTCGTCCAGATCGCCCTGGCAGCCGGGTCCACAAGGAAGATTGCACTGGGGACTTCGATAGCTCTAGCCTTCACCCGCAGCCCCACCACTCTAGCCTACACCGCCTGGGATCTCCAGGACGTCTCGAAGGGGAGATTCATCCTAGGATTGGGGAGCCAGGTGAAGGGGCACATCGAAAGGAGGTTCGGGATGAGGTGGGAACCTCCAGCCCCCAAGATGAAGGATGTCGTTCTGGCGCTGAGAGCTGTCTGGGAGAGCTGGCAGACGGGGACCAGGCTGGATTACAACGGACGATTCTTCCATCTGGACTTGATGACGCCTTTCTTCACGCCTAACCCCATCGAACACCCCACCATACCCGTGTATATCGCTGCCGTAAACGAAGGGATGTGCAGGGTTGGAGGGATGGTAGCCGAAGGCATCCACGTCCACCCGTTCCACACCGCGAAGTACCTGAGGGAGGTCGTCCGTCCGGCGATAGCCGAGGGGGCCTCCAAGGCGTCAAGAAAGATAGAGGACATCCAGGTCGCAGCATCTGTGTTCGCGGCGGTAGGCGGGAGCGAAAGCGAGGTAGAAGCGGTCAAGGAAGCGATGAGGCAGCAGATCGCGTTCTATGGCTCCACGCGCAGCTACAAGAAAGTCCTCGAGCTTCATGGCTGGGGGGACGTTGGCGAAAGGCTGCATTCGCAATCCCTGAAGGGAGAGTGGGCGGCGATGGGGAGGGAGGTGACGGATGACATGCTCGACGAATTCGTGGTTCGGGGGAATTGGTCTGAGATAGGGAGCATCGTCGCGAAGAAGTACGCTGGACTGGTAGACAGGATAAGGATGTACCTGCCCTTCGACGGGGACGATAACTGGAAGACTCTGGTTAACGGCTTCAGAGCCTGACGCTGATCTCCACCGCGTCTCCAGGACCGCTCCCGAAGTTAGGGGGAGATTCCCTGTAGGTGCTCGAGTACTTCCCGGAGTTCCTGACGTACTCGAGATAGGACGCTACTTCCTCCGCGTGGGACTTCACATTGTCGGCGACTACCACACTCCCCCGGTGCAAAAGTCCCTCGATTGATTTCAGATAGGCAAGATAGTCCTCCTTAACGGCGTCAAAGAAGGCCATGTCGAACTTCCCATGGAGCGTCGGAAGTACCTTCATCGCGTCCCCCACGATGATTTCGATGCGGTCAGAAAGGTCAGCGAGATTGAAGTTAGCGCGTGCGATCTGGGCCCTCTCCTCGCTTAGCTCCACGCACGTCAGGCGCCCGCCGTCCCTCAAATGCCTCGCCATTCTGATAGCACTGTACCCGACGAGCGTCCCAACCTCCAAAATCGTCGTGGGCCTGTGCTGTTCGATTACCTCGTCGAGAAACATGCCCCGCTTCGGCCCGATGATGGGAAGCCCCTGCCGTGGAGCGACTTTCTCTATGGTCGCCAGAACCTCTTCCGGTTTCATATGTTCGCTGCATGGCTCCCAGGTGTAAACCTGTCGGTGGCCTCTCGTGAGGTGGGGACAATCTTTTAGTAGCGGAAACAGGGGTTTTCCTTGAGTTTCATGTCAACCGAGCAGGTGGACATTAAAGAGGTCCAGAAGCAGATCTCGAAAATCGTCGACCCTGAGATAGGGATGCCGATAGTCGAGATGAACCTGATCGACAAGCTTGACATCAAGGACGGTGAGGTCGACGTGGAATATCACGCCACAACTCAGTATTGCCCGCCCGTGTTCGCTCTGAAGATTTCTCAGGACCTTCGGGATGGTCTTCTGCAGGTAAAAGGGGTGAAGGGGGTGAAGGTAATGGTGACTGGACACTACTTTGCAGACGCAATCAACAGGCAAGTGAACAAGCCGCCAACTCCCACCGAGTCGCAACCCGCTCAGCAGGAACAGAAGCAGTAACTAGAGCAAAGTGATTGCGGCGGCTAGCGCGCCAAGCTTTGCTGAGACGTCCCCCGTCGCGCCGCATAGTATGACAGCGTCCTCGTTCTTTGGGCTCAGATTCCCCCTTAGGTGTGACCAGACCCGACTGGGGTAGTCCTTTTCGCAGTTGGAGGACCCCCCTGGAATGGTGAACCTTCCTGATTTCATGACATAGGTTGTTGCCCCCGCAGCTCCAATTCGAATTGCCGAATCACGCTGCTCAATCCCCGAATGGACATTCTTCCCAGCTCCTCGGAGGATAAGGGCGGCTTGGTTGTCCCCCATGGTCAAGTCAGATTTAGGGATCGGGATGACATCGGACATGTCGGAGTAGATCGACTTGGCCAATGCCTTCCCTGAGCGAGTGAGATAACATCCGGACCTGATAATCCCCACGTACCCTCCGTCTTTCAGCTTCCTCAAAATCGTCCTTACGGCCCCCTCGCCGAGCCCTGACTTCGAGGCGAGAGTTTTCCTGCCTACGTAGCTCGAGTTCGCTATCGTCAGGAAAGCTAGCAGGATGTGCGGGCCGGTGAAGCTCGGAACCGGGCCGGGGGCACTGGAGCCAACCAGATCCATGAGCTCGTGAACCGAAGCCAAGCCGCAAGGCCGGAGGTTCTTTGCCCTTAACACGTTTTCCCTGACTCGCCAAGGACCCGAAATACGTTTGTATTGGATGGATTATCCATCCAGACATGCGCGCGACCCAGACCGTCGCAGTTGTAGCCACCTTCTCAGCCCTCATAGTGGGATCTGATATGGCGCTCGCACCCTTCTCGAACGTAAAGCTCCTCGACACCCTTGTGTTCGTGGCGGCCTATGTATTCGGTTTCCGCATCGGAGCCTTCGTCGGGGTAGTGTCGGAGTCCATCTGGAGCTTCGTCAGCCCGGTGGGGATCGCGGGTCCCATCGCCCCCTTTCTTGTCGTGGGGGAGATACTCTTCGCCCTGGCAGGGTGGGCTGCGTCCAGGGCGTGGGGGCACCAGTTCAAGTTGGCATCGCCCTACTCCCTCTTCATCGGGGCATCTCTCGCAGTATGTGCGTTCCTGTGGGACCTCGAGACCAACCTCGCGACCGCTCTTCTCCAGTACTGGCCCTCGCCCACGTTTAGTGAGTATGTCGTGACTGCCTTCGGGCCCCTGACGCTCCCTTTCACCCTGGCTCATGAAGTGAGCGACCTTGCGTTTGGAATAGTGTTGGCACCGATTTTCATCCTGTTCATTCCCAAGGTGCTCAGGGGGCCGATATGACGCCCTCGAAGGGAATCTTCTATGGTGTAGTGGTCCTGCTGGTGGCTCTCTTGATCGTGAGCTCGACCGCAGCCGTGTACTACTACGGACAGAACCAACAAACAGGTTCGCAGAGCCAGGAATACGTCGGAGAACTTAGCACGGCACTGGCCAGTTACAGCACTCTTTCTGCCCGGTACAACGCCAGTCTCAGCGATTACAACATCACGCTGTCCCTTCTCGCAGGGGCTCTGGCCGACCTTAACACGAGCACCCCAGCGTACCAGAATGCAAGCCTGGAGCTATCTTCTCTCTGGGCGTCCTACCAGCAACTGGCGAGCTTCAGTGGGAGGAGGGCGTTGGCGTATGGAGTTCACATGCTCGTAGACTTCGGGAACGGGACGAGAAGATGGTTCAACGACACGTCAATCCAGCCCGGCTGGAACGGGTACATTGCGACCCTTGTGCTTCTAGGGGGGAAACTCCAGGCCGTTTGGTACCCCCAGTATGGCGAGCACTTGGTCACGGCTGTGGATGGGGCGTCTCAAACAACTTCGGCATCTTGGTTCTTCTGGGAGTTGGTGAACGGGGCGTGGGCTCTGTCAGCGACGGGAGCCGACCAGCTGCAGATATACAATGGAACGTCGATAGCCTGGACACTGTGCGGATACGATACTAATTTCGTGCCGACTTGCACCCCCCAGGTATCCAGCTAACCAAGCCGCTTCCGCCTTAGGTCATTTTGACTGGGGCTTTGTTCAGCAAGAAACTCGCTGTGTCAGTTCTTCCTGGTAGCGGCGACCCTTAGGTCCTGAGCCTGGGTCAGCCTGCGTAGAAGAACGATTGAGGTCCCCTGAATCTCATTCCCCTAGGGCCATCGAGCCTGATGTGCCTGCGCCTGTTCATCAGGGCGTGTGACGGCCGGGAAGCCAGTTGAACAGCGAAATCAACCATTGCTGACCATCAACTCAACGGGGTTGACACTCCGCGACTGCTTAAGAGCGCCCGCATGAGCGGACCGCATGTTGACTCCGACCGAGGACCAGATGAAGGCGTCAGTCGTGGCCCTTATACTCGACTCGAAGACGGAGGAAGCCATCAGAGTACTTTCACGCTGGTACAGGGTCTCCGTCCCTGGGCTTGGGATAGGAGTGGTCGCAGGGAAGACGAAGGGGGTGGCGGCGGTATATTCCCAGAAGAGAAAGGAAATCTTGGCGGCACGTCGGGAGTTCATGTACGACCCCTTTGTGATGATACACGAGTTCTACCACCACCTCAGGTCGGTCAGCGGACATCACCGAGGAACCGAAAAACAGGCGGACAGGTTCGCGCTCGATTTCATAGACGCATATACAAGGATGGGAGGCTCACGGGGACAAGGCTAGGTCTCCAGGGCACTCCAGACGTCGTCGTCGTTGTCTAGAAGGACGAAGCCGCAGACGCTGCACTTGGTCCCACTAATTGTTACCTTTCCCGCCGGGCCTAGCTTCTTCTCGTAACGCTCCATCTGGCCGGCGTGGCAACGGTCACACATCAATGGTTCTCGGCACTTGGAGGTCGGTATTAAGATGAGCCGGGAAAAGGTTTAGGTGGTCTGACGGCGACGACGCCTCCGAGCTGTAACTTGAAGCGCCTTGCGTTCAGTTCGCCTACAGCAGGGCCGGACAAGTGCATCTTCTGCCAGATTGCATTGAAGAGGTCTCCGTCGAGCATCGTCTATGAGGACGAGAAGTACATAGGGTTCCTCGACCTCTACCCCTTCTCCAAAGGACACACGCTCGTGTGCCCTAAGCAGCACGGGGAGACAATCTGGGACATGAACGAGCAGGACATCGCCGAGCTCTTCAAGGTGGCGTTCAAGGTCTCCAAGGCCGTCGTGGCCGCCGTGGGGGCGGATGGGTTCAGGTTCGTCCAGAACAACGGGGAGGCTGCGAACCAAGTGGTCGCCCACGTGCACGTCCACGTGATACCTGTGAAAATGGAGGATAGAGGGAGGTTCTCCGAAAGAAAGAGGTTCACGACCGGGGAGTTGGAGGAGACAGCCCGCTCGATAAGAGCAGAGATGGTGCAGGGCTAGCCTACGCCGCTAGGGAACAAACACGCAGATGGATGTTATGGCCGAGTCTGTGCTGGAGCCGGTGATCAGGTAGAGTGTGTAGACACCCGGGCCGTACTCCTCGATGAATGGCTCCAGAGGGAACGCGATGTCGACCGTCTTCGGTGTCACTTCCCACGTATCCGCGCAGACCGTCGTCCCTGAGCTGAACTGGCCACAGTCCCCTAAGAAGCCAATTCGCGGGAGAACCCCTCCGACCAATGTGCCAGGCCCGTACTCGTGTGGGCCACTGTTGAGCAGTACCGGTGTCATTGCTGCGGTGGAGTTGTCGAAGGCTACGTACAGAGAGTTCGGGCTGGGGAGGGACCCGGTCGGGACTCCCTTCAGGGTGACGTAGTACGGGTTGGACGCGGGAACCTGTGAAACGCTGAAGTTCAGATTAACGTAGTTGTTCTCGAACTCCTCGTCGAAGTAGACGGTGGTGCTATTGTAGGCCACCCCCACTGAGACTTGATTGTGAAGGGGGTTGAGGATATTGTACCTATGGCCGTTGGCGCAGCAGGAGCTATCATTGTAGACCATGGAGTACTCCAACTCCTTGATGGCTGTTTCAACTGAGTCCGTTGACAGGAAGTGTGGAATCGAGAAGTAGTAGTAGGCCACGTTCTCAAAGTCGGCGCCCCGCCCACCCAGGAGGGAGTAGCGCATGTAGGGCTTGTACCCCTGTGTGTCAAAGTGGCTGAAGTAGCCATAGTAAAGCATGGAGTCGGCGTGTTGTTGCGCCGCTTGGTTGTAGTCCAGGGCGACCGGGCCCGTCCCGTTGGCTGCTCTGTCCTGGTTGATCAGCCCAAGGGCAAACGCCGACAGGGCGCAGTAGTCAGAAGGATATGCGATATCTGCGGATCCGTTTTCAATGTCAGGGTCCGCCAGGCTCTTCACCGATACGACGCTCGAGCATTGATTGTTAACTGTGGTCGACGTGTTCGTGGTGGTGCTCGTCCCGTTCGAAGGGGTCGAGGCGACAGTGGTTGGCCCCGTAGTAGAGGAGCCGGAGAGAAAGGAGTAACTCTGCCTGAGGACAGTTGAGAGGTAAGGGGCGGCGAACACGAAGGCTGCCAGCAGGACAAGCGCCGCGATGATGAGCCCGGCCGCCCGGTGTGGCTTGGGCGGCTGGCCGCCGGGCCCTCCCTCCGTCGGGAATGAGCGCCTAGCGCCCGTGCTGATTCTCAAACTGAGACAAGACTTGCCCCGACGGTATTAAGACAATGGTATTTCGAATCCATACAAATTCGTTGAATAAATCGTGGGAGCCATGACTCCTGGCTGGAAAGCCGGGCCATGGCGCCCTGGTTGTTTTCTGTAAATGGGAGGTTAGGCTGTAAGTCCTTCGTCTTCTGGCACGATGACTCCTGCCGGAATCTCCGGGAAACTCTCCTTCATCCTCTGCTCGGCCACAATCGAGGCCTCTTCGAGGACCTTCTGTGCGTCCTCATTGGCCGCGTCGAAGTTGAGAGAGAGCCCTCCGGTGGTACTGGCGTCGACCAGCACGCTGCTCAGCAGGCCGGAGATCTCGCCTATCTCCTTGTCGGCCTCCGGAAGCGCCATTCTAAGGCCCTCCTTCATGTTCTTGATGACCGACACGGCCGGGGCAAGAGTGCTTGCGATTTCGCCCAAGTCGGTTATTGTCCCGAGCCTCAGCGAAATCTGTTCCATAGCGAGCTGTGCCTGGGTCACCATCTTCCCCATCTTCCTGACCTCAGCGAGCTCGTTGGCATAGACAGCGGCATGCTGCATGTCGTGCTTGGCAAGAGACGAGACAACGTTCTTGAAGATGGTGGAGTCACGCTGCTTGATTCTGTTCACGGTGTTGTCGAGCTGTGAAATCAGGAGACGAATTTGTCTATTGGCAAGGTCGATTTGGGATTTCAGTGGAGTTGGTGTCTGGACGGACCCCCTGAGCCTGTCTAGCAGGCCGGGGCCCTTGTCCTTCCTTTCCCAGTTGGATGAAAAGCTCATGCTATGCCTCCGCGTAGGCTGAAGTTCCAATATACCGGGGGCTCTAAACGGGGTGCCAGTTTGAAGAAATATTATTGACTGTGAGTCCTCGACCGAGCCTAATCTGAAATAATGTCGAGTGGGACGAGGCGGCCGGGATGAAGAAGGAGGGAGGACTGGTGTACCTGACCGCCGAAGAGATGGCAGAAGCGGACAGGACGGCGATCGAAGACTATGGTGTAGATGTGCTCGCCCTCATGGAGAATGCAGGTGTGGCCACAGCTCACCTCGCCAGGAAGATGCTCAGGGGAGACGTTCAGGGGAAGAACGTCTGTTGCCTTGTGGGTCGGGGGAACAACGGCGGGGACGGACTCGTCGCTGCTCGCCATCTGAACAACTGGGGAGCGGTGGTGCGGGTGGTACTCGCAGGAGAAAGATCCGACCTTAGGGATGTCCCAGCTAGGCAGATTGCAATAGTCGACAAGATGGGAATCCCAGTTGCTGGCCCGAAAGAGGGCCTCGGAGGTGCGCAACTTATCGTGGATGCCCTCCTGGGGTATGGCTCCAGGGGGAGCCCAAGGGAACCTGCGGCTGGCTTGATACGACAGGGTAATGGATCGAACATCCCCATCTTGGCCGTAGATATCCCGTCCGGGATGGATGCAACAACGGGAGAGCTGGGGGACCCGACCACGGAGGCGAGGGCGACTGTTACGTTTGGACTGCCGAAGACCGGATTCTTGAACCCGAAGGCCAGACGGTATATCGGCGAGCTGTATCTGGCAGACATATCCATGCCAGGCAGAATCTACGCCTCCCATTCCATAGGGGGTGGGTTGTTCGCAAAGGATGCTCTTGTCAGGATCTGGTAGTCAGGTACGACGCCTCGTCAATGCTTTTGAACCGAGCAGTCCAAGCCGGATACGTCATGCGGGCCGAGCGCGAAGAGATGAAGTGTCCGAAGTGCGGGCGCCTCGACCTCAGGGAGACACCGCAGGGAGTCACCTGCCGCGTGTGCGGCTACGCACTCTCGCCAGGGGAGAATGACAGGTACAGGCTCTACAAGATGCTGAGGGAAGAAGAGAAGAAAGACAAAAGAAAGTAACCTCCGAGGGGCCCTAACAACCGTTTAACTCCCGCCATGGGGCGAGGGTGAGAGGATGTCGGTAAGGGTCAGTCCAATCTCGAAGTTGGCGGCAATTCTGATAATAGCGGTGGGAGCCTTCGTCCTGTTGGCCGCCTTCGTCACAGGAGAGCTCGCCAGCTACATCGCGGGGTCGGCCTTCGTGGCTCTGGGAGCGGTCCTGTATGTCCTCCTAATCTGGTTCACGAGGAAGCTCCGGAGAGAGATAGGCGAGATAGAACGGAGTCAGGCGGCTGGCGCTTGAACTGTATTGAACCTGTGTTTTAGATTCCGTTCCCATATTCTGGCACCGAGGAACCCCCCTATAGTTCCGCTCAGCGCTCCAACGATTAAGACTGGTAAGTACACGTCAACGAACGGAGCCGTCGAGCCAAAGCCCAAGGTGATGAAGGCGTAGGTCGCGACCAGGCCCGTGATTATAGTGCTCGCGCTCAAGGAGGCAACCAATCTTCTCGTGTGAACCTTGCCTTCGGAAGTAACCTTGAACAGGCTGCTGAACACATCAACGAGTATCCCGTAGAAAAGAGCCACGCCGAACGCGAATGGTCCAAACGCGAGCTGTAACGGCGTCTCCACCAATCCGTTGACAAAACCAGTGTATGTAGCACCACCAGGTCCGAGAAGTATGAAGCTGAACGAAAGGATGATGGCCTCGAAGACAATCAGAGAGTCGCCGATTTCGAATGGTAGGGCACCGTATACGACGCCGATCAGCACACCAAAAAGGGTGGCCGTGACTAATTTCTTGGTACTTACCAAATCAGCAGGCAGCGGGTAGGCGTCACTTCAGTGTATTTAACGATAGTTATAGTGCCCAAGGCACTTTGCCTGACCAATGCCTGTCATTTATCATCGAGCTACTCCCGAGGTTGGAGCGAAGGTTCGAGATGAGCCGGAGGAGCATTGTCACTTAGTCAGTCGGTGAAACCCCCGACAGGAGACAGTTTCGCGAGGAGGAGGTGGGACGCCATAGTAATTGGGTGCGGCATCATGGGGGCTTCGGTCAGCTACACCCTGGCCAGCCGAGGACTCAGGGTCCTCAACCTAGAAAGATTCGGGGTTAACCACAAATTCGGGTCGTCCCATGGCAAGACCAGGATTATCAGGCTCGCGTACTATGAGGATCCTAGGTACGTTCCTCTGCTTAGGAGGGCATTCCAATCATGGAGAGAAGCGGAAGCCAAGTCAGGAAAAAGACTCCTTGAAATGACGGGGGGCCTAATGATCGGAAAGGAGGATGAGGAACTCGTTCAGGGGGCTCTGAAGAGCGCCAAAACCCACGACCTCCCATACGAGGTCCTTACCGCAGCGAAGGTGGAGGAGAGGTTCCCTGCGTTCACCCTCGGAAAGGAATACGCTGGTGTCTACGAGCCGAACGCGGGGGTCCTGTTCGCGGAAGTGTGTGTGAGGGCATTTGTGGGGCTCGGAAGCGAGGCAGGGTGCGAGTTCAGGTTCTCCGAGCAGGTAAAGGGGTGGAGAAGCAGCCCCGAGGGAATTGAGGTGCAGACGTCCAATGGTGACCAGGTAGCAAGCAAGGTTGTTTTCTGCGGGGGTGCCTGGAACGGGCAACTCCTCAACGGCCTGGTGCCACTTCAATGCGAGAGGCAGGTCCCCCTGTGGTTCTCTTCAGGAGGGCATGACGCTTTCTCGCCCTCCAAGATGCCGGTCTTTATCATGGAAGAGGAGAAGGGTGTCTTCTACTATGGGACGCCCGACGTAGGGCATGGCGTCAAAGTAGCGCGAACACATGGAGGAGAGGTCTGCGAACCGGACCATGTTAGAAGGGAGGTCACCGAAGGGGACATAGTGCCAGTCAGGAGGTTCATTTCGAGGAGAATGACGAGGCTGGACGGGCCACCAATCGCTTCCACCACCTGCATTTACTCGAACACACCCGACCTGAACTTCGCGGTGGGAACCCATCCAGCAGACGCCAGAGTCGTTGTCATAAGCGCCTGTTCTGGGCATGGTTTCAAGTTCGCCAGCGTCTTGGGTGAAATCGCGGCAGACCTCGTCACTGATGGGAAGCCTGCTTTCGACATATCGTTCCTGAGTCCGGGAAGATTCGCTAAGTCAGGCCGCTAGAACAGCCCTGGCCCTCTTCAGGTCCCCGCTCTTCGGCGAGAAAATTATGTCAAAGGCTAGGTATGCAAAGGCAACGCCCCAGGCCAACAGAAAATAGGGCGGCTGCTCAGACAGTGTAGAAGCGGCCGCAATCGCGAAAGCAGACGCGCTGGATGCGACAGTCCCTGATGTGTACATGGTTGCGAGCCCGTGCCTGGAAACTTTCGGGAAGGAACTCTTATCGGTAACCAGAGTCAAGATGGGTAGTCGCCGAGCCAACCCCTTCAACCTGTTCGGAAGGACTCGTGCAAGGGTTGTCCTACCGAATCGCAGTTCCCGGAATCGCACGCCCACGGCCATGCCCACTACGAAATGGGCGGGGCAGTGAAGGAGGTATGTCGACATGAGTTGGGCGAACACGACGTACAGGCCCAGGGGGAGTCCGGTAGGGATCCAAAGCGATAGAGAGAGAATCCCGGCCAGAGCGGTCAGCTCTAGCACGAGTCCCGCGACTACACGCTTCAAGGTCACGTGTGGCCTTCCGGTGGTGCGAAAGCTGCCATTGGTTGGGCTCCTAGAGACGCTCCTTCGCGTTTATACTGATTGCCTCGGCTGCGGTGAGGCGAGAGTTGTTTAGTGAATACAGGGGCATCCCCTGGCAGGCTAGGCTGCTCATCTACCTGACCTTTGTCCCAAACATAGCGATAGGTTTCATTTACACAGACCTCGGGTATTACCTGGTCACCTTTCAGGGGATAGGGCCGACCGAAGCTGGTTTCGTCATCACCGTCATGGGCCTGACTCTAGTGGTGGAGAGCATCCCCCTGGGAATCGTCGCAGACAGATTCGGGCGAAAGAAGATGCTCATTCTTGGTAACCTCTGCGCTAGCCTCAGCCTCCTCGGCTTCGCGCTGACCAACAACTACGTGCTTGTTCTGCTCGTGGCGGTCCTTGAAGGGACGGGTGAAGCGGCCTATGCCGTTTCGGTGGCGGCGCTCCTAGCAGGACACGCTGGAGACGAAAAGCGGACTCCCGCGTTCTCCCTCTTGAATATTCTGGGGTGGATAGCTGGCGCGGTCGGCGCCGCCATCATATCCTCGGTAATCGGGCTTGCGAGCTTCGGGTTCGACCTCGGGCAGGCTCATGCGATCCTATTCGCACTCGTAGGCTTGCTCGGTCTTTCAATCACTCCCTTGCTGCTTAAAATCGGAGAAGGGCCGTCCTACGAGAGGCGGAAGGAATGGCTGCCGAGGAAATCCGGAAGCGTCATCATGAAGTACCTGACCTACAGTGTTTTGCTGGCGGTAGGCGCGGGATTGTTCGTGCCTATTATGACGGTGTGGTTCAACGCAGCCTATGGCGTGCCGGATGACATTAGTGGGCTCGTGCTGGCGATCACCTCGCTCCTGACTGCGGGAGTGGTTGTAATCACGCCCAGACTCGCAAGGAGGGTTGGGCTCGTGAAGGCCACCGTGGTCACAGAGGCTTCGTCCACCATTTTCATGCTTGCAGTTCCGCTATCGCCAAACTTTCCCCTCTCGGCTTCGTTCTATGTGGTCCGCGTCTTCCTCATGAACCTCTCCAGTCCCTTGACGCAGTCCCTGATCATGGGGCTCGTATCTCCTGATGAAAGAGGGATGGCCTCGGGTATCGTAGCGTCCCTGTGGCGTCTTCCAAACTCGCTGTCGACCACCGTTGGGCTCACGTGGATTGGAGCGGGCCTCATCGCATTGCCGTTCTACGTGGCGACGATACTCTACGCAGTTGGCATATTCATATTCTGGGCGATGTTCAGGAGTGCAAGGCTACCGGAAGAGCAGCCAAGGGCTCAGGGCCCTGCCCAGTCGTCGAGCTTTGAAGGCCCAGAAACTGAGCGCTGAATGTCGGCGACACGGACTCCAATCAGCCGCACAGGCTTCTCGCGCACCTCGAACTCGTCGAGCAGCCTCTCAACGGCTTCTAGTAAGGGGCTCTCGCTATCGGTGTGGCTGACCAGCGTCTTCTCCCTGGTGTGTGTTTCGAAGCCCTGGAATCTGATCTTAATCCCTGCAACCTTGTATGAGTAACCGGCGGATTTCACTCTCCTCATCAGCTCTGATGCCCCGTCGGCTGCCTCCTTCCTGACGGCGCGGAAGTCCTTCATGTCTTCCTTGAATGTCCTCTCGACGCTCAGCGACTTTGGCAGCTCCTGCTGCCTGACCTCGACGTTCTCTTCGCCGTGGATTACGCCCCAGAGCCAGACTCCGTTCTTGCCGAACCAGCTGAGCAGCTGCTTACCGTCGACCTGCTGAAGCTGCCCGATGGTGGTTATGCCCTTCTCGCTAAGGAACTCTCCTGTCTTCCTGCCGATGCCTGGCACCACGCCGACAGGGAGGGGGGCAAGGAATCCGGGGACATCCCTGAATGGGACCACTGTCAGCCCGTCCGGCTTGTTCCTGTCAGATGCGATTTTCGCCGACGACTTGTTCGGGCCAACTCCGACTGAGCAGGTGAGATGATGCCTTTCTTTGACTGCCTGCTTGACCAGCCTCGCCACGGCTTCCGCCGATTCTTCGTCCTTTGCCCTGCCCGTAATGTCCAGGAATGCCTCGTCTATGCTTGCCTGCTCGAAATTATCGGCGAAGCCTTTCAGGGTCGCCATCACTTCTTCAGAGACCCGCTCGTAGAGGCCCCAGTTCGGAGGGATGTACTTCGCCTGTGGGCAGAGCCGGTACGCGATTGAAATTGGCATCCCTGATCGTAGCCCGAACTTCCTCGCCTCGTAGGAGCAGGCGACGACGACCCCCCTTCCCTTCCCCCCATCAGGGTTGGCGCCTACCACCACCGGCAGGCCCTTGAGTTCAGTATGTTCCCTCACTTCAGCGGAGACGTAGAACGCGTCCAGGTCTACGTGGAGGATTGCCCTAGGTTCTCGCTCCATCTGTCAGTTACGTCCCGAAGAGGGTCTGCTGCTCCGTCCCCTGGGCCTTCCAGTCGAGTTCCATCAACCCCAGAAGCCTCCGGAACTCGTTTGACGACTCGGGGCTGAAGCCGGCGAAGTGGTTGTTGAAGAAGACATACCCTGACTCGAACTTGCCTGCGTTCTCCTTTACGGCGGTCGCCCAGCGCTTCATGTCAGCAGACCTGTTCTTCTGGATGCCGGTGAACTCTGTGATTTCCCTGTCTCCGACCATTCTCAGGTAGATGAAATCGGCCGTGGCTTCGGGAGGTGTCTCCACATATTGGTTGAGGGACCAGACCATGGCAACATTGTTCTTCTTAAGCAGGGAGTAGACTTCAGGAATGAACCACGACTTGTGGCGGAACTCGATGGCATGCTTGAACTCGGGGCTCAGCTGTGAGAGGAATTCCTTCATCGCGGCTTCGTGGGTAGTTAGCTTGATGGATGGGGGGAGCTGGATGGCGATGGGGCCGAGCTTGTCCTTCAGCTTGCTCATCATACTGTAGAAGTACACCAGGGTCGATTCCGAGTTCTTCAGCTTGTTCTCATGCGTGATTTTCTTTGGAAGCTTCGGGGAGAAGAGGAACCCCTCAGGAGTGTTGTTCCTCCACTGGGTGACCATGAATTGGTTCGGAACCCTGTAGAAGCTCGAATCGATTTCAACGCAGTTGAATACCCTCGCGTAGTAGGTCAGGTAGTCCTTGGCGGCAAGCCCCTTTGGATAGAATATCCCCTGCCAGTCCTTGTAGGACCAGCCGCTGCACCCGATCCTGAGCTTGTCAAGGTCCAAGATGAAAGAGGCCGTTGTCAATGCCGATAAACATTACCAAAACTTATAATGGTGCGCGCGGGCGAACAAAATGTAAGGCTTTGTCCCAGGGTAACCCGGACATTAGACAGCAGGTGGATGCCAATAGGGGGATAGCGAAGAAACTCGAGCTCCTCATTCCAGGCCTTAGGGGGTACAGGAGCAAGGAGGACATCAGGGTGTCAGATGAGCTCCTGAGGAACCAAGTGGCGGACAAGCTAGACCACGTGAAGGACAACCTTCAGCAGCTGAGGAAGCAGATGGCGTCGAGCAATGATTTCACCAATCTAACGAGCGTGGGCTCGCTGATAGCCCAGGTGCAGACTCTGAGTGGAGAGGTGAGGCACGCGGCCCAAGGGTACGCCGGATGGGTGGCGCCAATTCGAATAGACGAGGACAAACTGAACAAGCTCTACGATTACGATTATTCATTCGTGTCAGCTGTTTTCGAGCTGGATGACTCGACGTCCCCGGGGAAGCTCACCTACGACTCCACGGCTCCCAATTCGGTACAGGCGACCCTGGGCGGGTTCGTCAGATCTGTGGCGGACATAAGACAGAAGTGGTCACAAAGGGTGGAGGCCATCGAGGGCATAGCCCTCGGGCAGTGATTGTGATGGTATTCGGAAAGAAGAGCGGCCCGGAAGTGCCGGCGACAGGGGGAAGTGCGTTCGGTTCTACCACCTTTGCCTGGCCCGACGACCAGAAAGTCAACAGCGCGCTGTGGAAGGCACCGCGGCAAATCAGACTCAATGATAACATAGTTGTCCGAGAAGACGAGACCGCCGTGTTCTATAGGGACGGCAAGGCTCTCACGTACTTCGATCAGCCAAACAGGTACGCCCTGACCGACTTCAACGCCCCCATTGTCGGGAACCTCCTGAAATTCTTTACCGGGGTTACCCAGTGGGCAGAGGTCTACTACATCCCGAAGCGGTACCTGGACGGAAAATTCGGGAGCACCCAACCATACCAGTTCACGGATCCCACCTTCGGCATCATCAACCTGAGGGTCTTTGGAGAATACAGGTGGAAGATTTCGTCGCCCGAGCTCTACATCAACCAGTTCGTCGGGACATTCAGTGCCGAAACCTCCGACGAAGTGGAAGACAGGCTGAAGGAACAGCTCGTGATACTAGTCTACAACGCCCTCGGCAAGATGAAGCAGCAGGGACTCAAGGTCACGGACCTCGCCGCGAACCTGACCAACATAGAACAGGAAGTGCTCGCGGCCGGGCCGGACCACCTGGGGCAATACGGCATTGAAATCAACAAGATTTCAGGCCTCACCATAAGTCTCCCCGATGAAGTCCAGAAGGCGATAGACACCCGGTCGGAGATGCAAGTCCTGGGGGTTAGCTACATGCAATACCAGACGGGTAAGGCCATCGACGACGCTGCGAAGAACCCCAGTGGAGGAGCAGGGACATTCGCCGGCCTTGGAGCAGGCATAGGCGTCGGCGGTGTGATAGGGGGCCAGATGGCCCAAGGAATGGGTCAGACCACCATGAACAGGAGCTGTCCTAACTGTGGTTCTCTCGTACCGGCGAATGTGAAGTTCTGTCCCAACTGCGGTGCAAGCATGCCCACGCCAGAAGGTCCGCCACCCCCTGCAGGTACCAGCAAATTCTGCCCCAACTGTGGGAGTCCGGTCGCCGCGGGCGCCAAGTTCTGCAACAACTGCGGAACGAAGCTGTAGGTGTAAGAAATGCTTTGCCCAAAGTGCGGTGCCCAACTCCCAGACGACGCGACCTTCTGCTACAAATGCGGGACAAGGGTGGGACAGGCGCCCGCTCAGGCGCAGCCGGCCAAGGCGAGCCAGAACGTACTGGCTCCCAGCGGCGCTACTTCGCTGAAATGCCCGAATTGCGGGGCACCGATATCCCCCAAATTTGGTGAAATGGTAATCACCTGCGAGTATTGTGGAAGCGCAGTCACCCTCAGCGACCAAGGGTGGACTGGAATCCAAAAGCAGACAATGCTCCCAATCAAGCTGGGGAACGTCGACCAAGCCAATTCCATAATCACCTCTTTGATGGACAAGGGCCTCCTGCACAGGCACCTACACGAAGATTCGACCCAAGAAGAGGTGAATCTGTCATTTATCCCTTATTGGATTGTTAGTGTTTCTGCCCGGACGACCATTGTCTCGGCGAATATGGCTGCCCAGGTGGGACAGACAGCCACCACTGCTGCACTGATGGGCGTCATCCTAGGCGGAATGGGAGGAGGAGGATTTGGTGGAGGTGGAGGAAGAAGGAGGGTTTTCGGACGGGCCGGCGCGCCCCGGTCCTTGAGCGGGCTCTTCCTGCCAAGGTGGTTCATGCTCTACGGAATGGGGATGGGGTACGGGGGAGGGATGAGGAAGACCGATCAAATGGACGAGAATTACAACTTCCCAGTCATCGCCCTGAAAGCGCTCACCGAATACCAGCCGCGGGACTATCAGTTCGACCTCGACGGAAGGACCCTGTTCGACATCTCCAAGATTCCCAAGGACGTCAAGGTTCTCAACGGAGACATTGGGGAAGACGTTGCGAAGTCACAGGCGAAGACACTGGTGGACCAGCTGCAGTCGGAGAAAGCTCACGCCAAGTACCACATGATCCAGCAGCTCACGACGGAGTCAGACGTCGGGGATGTGGAGCTACTTCACGTACCCATTTGGTTCGCAAGGTACGACCACAAGGGGAAGAAGATCGTCCTTGTCATCGACGCGAATTCGGGCAAAGTGATCAACAGCTTAGGGCTGTAGGCAACGGCGGGTAGTCGGGAAAATGAGAACTTCGAGAATTATTATCGTTGTTGTGGTGGTCGTAATCGTAATAGTTGCCGGCCTCTACGCCCTGGGGGTTTTCTCAAGCCCGGCTCCGACCTGTACGACCACCTGGCAGTGCGCGGCCGGGTATCCCCTTGAGGTGGGAGGGGCCTATGCTGTGGCCGGTCAGCAGTGCGTCAACAGCACTTCTTACTTCTATTGCGTCGGAGGGCTGGATGCCAACGGCGGGCCTCGGGACGAGGTATACTACTCCTCATCTGTCTCTTCCACGTCCCCGAACGTAACCAGTTGGACGCTCGATTCTAACTCGTACCCACAGTACATAAACGGTCAGTCCTGCGTGGTGTCGTCGGGATACGTGTACTGCGTAGGTGGGTCCTACGATAGCGGCGGGGACGATATTGCTTCTAGCTCCTTCGCTCCTCTGAGCCAGACCGGCATTGGCAACTGGAGCTCCACCACCCACTATCCCATACCCATCGACACTCAATCATGCGTGGCAGCGTCATCGTACATCTATTGCGTGGGGGGAGAGAACGAGACTGACGGCTCCGCGACCGACGTAGCAGAGACCAACTCTGTCTGGTATGCCCCGCTATCTTCTTCAGGGATCGGCACATGGGTACATACTACACCTTTCCCCTCTGACGTCTTCTATCCCAGCTGTTATGTGGCGGATGGCTACGTGTACTGCATTGGAGGCGCAGACAGCAACGGCAACTCCCTAACCAACGACTATTACGCTGCCATATCCGCATCTGGTGTGGGGACCTGGGCGTCAACGACGCCTTATCCCATCGCAGCTTCCGGCCAGGCCTGCGTCATCTCGTCCGACTACATGTATTGTGTGGGTGGTGTAACCGCCCCAGGCAGTAGCAGCACCCCTCCCACGTACACCGATGCTGTGTACTCCGCGGCGTTGACTGTCGGCGGCATAGGGAACTGGAAGTCCGTGCCTAGCTTCCCTTACAGCACCTGGACCACATGCCTTGCCTCAGCAGGAAACGTCTACTGCTTCGGGGGTTTCGATAGCAGCTCGGTAGGCGAGGACAACATCGTTCACTACGCTTCCCTGACTTCGCTCGCAACCTGAAAGTCCCGTGGCCGGGACCCTCTAGGCTCCGTAAATCCGGCCAACTTCGTGGAATACGCCTCGTTGGCTTCGCTTTTGCGTAGGGCCCACACCACCAATCCAGAAATACCTACGGGGTCGAATGTACGGCCATGGCGACGAAAAAGCAAGGAGTGCCTGTGGTGGTCCCGGCGGACGTCTGGCAGCCCCTGATGGAGATAAGGGCCCAGCTCGACTCGGAATGCCCGGGGGCGCCGACTCCCATCGAGGAACTCCTCAGGGAGGTCATCAGCCATTACGAGCGGTGTGAGAGGGCAGCGGAAGAGGCTCAGGACTTCTGCAAGAGGGCCCAGGCCTGGAAGAAGCCCGGCTGAGCGGCAAAGGGATCAGGCGTAAACGGTCACTCTGACCGCTGGGGAGGGCGGGTTCTATTTTATTATCAGGGCGGAGGATGCAGGGGCGGATGAAAACTGGAACCATCAGGCAGACCGCGTTGTTCGATGCTACCCCCCTGGAGGTCTACGAGGCTTACGTCGACCCCAAGAAGCATGCCGAATTCACCGGAGATAGCGCCACCGGGACGCCGAAGGTCGGAGGCAGATTCACCGCGGGGGACGGGTACATTTCCGGGAAGTACCTAGCGCTTGAGAAGGGGAAGCACATACTCCATGAATGGACAACCACAGAATGGCCGGAAGGATACCCGCCGTCTGTCCTCGAGCTGACCCTCAAGGCGAGGGGGAAGAAGACGGAGCTGACCATGGTCCATTCAAAGGTACCAGAAGAGCAAGTGGAATATTACGCCGAGGGATGGAAGGAATACTACTGGAAACCCCTGCAGAAATACTTCGCCAAGAAAGAGTGACGTATGGCTTGGTCAAGTGCCCGAGCTGCGGCAAGGAGAACAGCAGACCGGCTAAGGGGTGGGTGGGAGGGGCGAGGACGAGTAAGCCGATGAAAGTCCAGCGTTTCGTGTGTGCCTTCTGCGGTACGAGCTACGTGGCCTGGACAGACTCGAAGACTGGGGGCATCAAGACCATGGCGAGAAAGAGCTAGCGCTGCTGCAGAGGTCGGAATTCAAACCCACACTTTATGCAGACCCGCATTCCGGGAGCCTCTGTAATCACCTGTTTCGTCTTGCATCGGGGACACTCGACAGTTATGGTGGCGGCCTTGATGGAATCGGAATGTTGCGAACGGACCTTGTCTATGGCATCACGGTAGGCATCTTTGCGGTAGCTAGGGGCCATTGCTGGACCGGCACCGATGCCGGCAGAAAAGGATGACCTACTTGACCTCTTCCAGCGTGAAAGTGAATCTGGCGCCCGCGAACTCGCCCGTGCTAACCCTTTCCCAAGTAACGTTGTAGGACTTGGTAACATTCGCTCCGATGATGCTTATCCGCTTCGGAACCTCCCCGAAAAGCTTCTCCACCTTGGCAGGGTCTTTGGTGAAAATGAGGCTTCGGCGCCGTTTCATGAGGTACTTTACGGCGACGTTCTGGTGGGCGTGCCCCTCGACGAGGATCTTTTCGGTGCCGGTATCTATCGTAAACGCTCGCTTGGCCATTTGTGTCACCGGGATGCCCAGCCGGGGGTAAATAGCTTCGGGGTCAAGGCGAGTATACAAGGAACGTGAAGACTTGGCATGGGATCTGCCCGCCTCTTGGCCCGCGGGACCGTTATTTTCAGCGTTGGCTCAGAACCGGCGGCGAGTCTGAAGTCATCGAAGTTGATGGGGGAGAAACGACGACGGATGGGGCGTTCACTCCTCTCCGACCAAACGACGAAAGCAACCGCCTGAACAGGCCCTGTTTCCCAGAGTCCACCACCTCCAAGTCTAGACAGAGGCTTCGGGCGAGCTTCCTCGCCTCCGCGATGGTCCTCTGATGGTCTTCATCAAGGACGTAATCATACACCACCCTGCGGTTCATCCTTGTCCCCATTGGAATACCGGATGGCGAATACATCGTCTGGCTCAGTTCGAACAGTCGAGCGGGGACTCTTCGGCTCCTCACGACCACCCTGACCTTGCCGTCTTGGCTCATTTCCTTCCCTCCAAGTTGACCACGTCGAACTCGACCCCCCAAGGATACTCGACAACCTTGAGGTAAGCCTGCCCCTTCCTTATCTTCTCGCGGATCGAATCTAGATCCTCCGAGCTTTCGTCGATGGACACCGGCTGGGCCAACGAGACCGACGCCGGACTTTGGATATTGGCGTGCGCACGCTGGGTCATTTCTTTCTAACCACCATCCACGGTACCAAGCCGGTGTGTATATAAATATTCACACCTCCTTAACAGCTCATGCCGGTGTTAAGATTCAAATATCCCCTGGGCTCCACCGATGCGATGCAGAAAACAGACACTAACCCGCCTCAGAAGAGCCTTGAGTTGTGTCTGGATTTTGCGGATACAGTGGATTGGAGGACCAGTAAGCATTCCAAGGATGGCCTGGTCGGCTATGGAGATTTGGTGATTTGGAGCCACAAGAGAGGCGTCATCGACCAGTTCGAGGCCAACCGCTTGATGGAAATCGCGAGGACGGACAAGCGTGCGGTGGGTATCGTCCTCAATCAAGCGAAGATTCTGCGTGAGGCGATGTACAGAATCTTCTCTGCTGCAGCCCATGGGAAGAGAGCGAACCCCGATGACGTGAGCATCCTCAACACATACCTTGGAAGAGCGATGGCCAAAATGGAAGTGCAAATGACAGAATACGGTTACAGACTCGGGTGGTGCACTGAGGAGTTGACCGACAAAATGCTTTACCCTATCGCGAAATCCGCCGCTGACTTGCTCACATCTGAGTACCTAACACGGGTCAGGGAGTGCGCCAATGAGGAAGAGGGTTGCGGTTCAATGTTCCTAGATTATTCGAAGAGTCATTCACGCCGCTGGTGCAGCATGAAGAGCTGTGGGAATAAGGCGAAATCGAGAACATACTACGCCAGGCACGGCCGTCCACCACATCTAAAACGGTAATCGTTCCTGGGGGGGTTACTTCACGTTCCATGTCAATGGTAAGTTCAGTCCCTTCCCTCTTTCTAACCTCCAGAAATAGGAGGTCCATCTCTTGTACGGAATCCATAATGAGTTCAACTGTTCAAGTTCCGTTGCACGCGTGACTCGGCCGGATACTGGGGGAGGAACAATATCGTAGCGAATCCCCTATGGTTTCTTGATGTTTGTCACGAGCAGTTTGAACTGTAGCGCCTTCCCGGCCATGGGGTGGTTCCCCGACCTGCCGTAGGCCTTCTCGGGCGGAAGGGTGATCTCCTTGGTCTCGTTTATCTTCATGCCGACAAGCGCCTCCTCGAAACCGCTTATGACCTGGTGCCTCCCGAGGACCACCTGGAGGGGCTTGTAGTCCCGGGCGAGGTTGAACAGGCCCGCCTTCATGGCCTCTGCCTTCATGCTTGTGTCGAAGACCTTTCCCCCGGGGAACTTCCCGACATAGTGGACCGAAACCGTGTCGCCGTTCTGTGCAGTTATCTCGCTCAACAATCAGAGCCGCGCCATGCTCGTAATTAAGCAGGAAGACAAAGCCGCCCCTCGCTGTTTTCGTCTGCTCGTTCAGGTCCAAGCGTAGTTCTTCTTCCACGTCACGTTCCGGCTTTGAATCGCAGTTGGGAGTTGAACCGCCCTTCAGGCTTCGGTGCACCTTTAGGATTCAAACACTTCTGCGTCCCAGTTCGGTGCTAAGCATAAGGCTCCACACCTCGCTCGGCCGAAGAAGGGTTTTCCCCCCTCCAACGTACCTCCACCTTCGTGCGTTTCCACCCCCCGCCTGCGCTTCGCTGCCTTCCCGTGGCGTGGTCGTCGAACCACACCGGGCTCTGGCGAGCACGAGGCTCCACTTCTGACTCGAGGGCAGCCCTGAACATTCCCAGACTCGCGCGGATCCTCGCGCGGTTCCGGGGTCGACTGAGACTGCGCCCCAGCCATTGGCAGGGCCAACAGCGAGAGAGCTGCCAGTGTGGTAGATTGCGCGACTGTTATCCTAGCTTGACTCCACTTGCTGACAAAGAACAGATTTTCTATTGACCACAATATCATACTGTTAGGGACGCGACACAACAAAATGACACCCCTCCGGCAGCTACTCGGACTCGTGTCCGAAAACCATGACTCGGGGGTGCAAGTCCGCTGAGCCCAATGGAAAAGTGGCTGCCGAACCAGAGGTAGTGCGTGGTGGAGTCGCAGGTTCATAGATCGATGAAGGCGGTCGTAAGGCAGGAACTCGAGCGTGAGCGCTACGTCGTGGTCGAGGAGCCCCTGTCTCCTCCAGGGGAGAAGGTAACCTGGACCTCGTACCGGCCAGACCTGCTGGGATACAGGTCGGAGAATGAAACGGAAGAACTGGTGCTGGTGGAGTGCGAGACGCATCCTAACATGAAGCGACTTAGGGAGAAGAAAGCTTCGAGTGTTTCGCTTCAGCCCCCCCTTTTTCGTCACGGGTCTGTGCGGAGGATACTCGCGGTCCCCCGGGGGAAGCTTGGGTCCGTGGATCTGCGGGTAAGAGACAGCTGGGAAGTCTGGGTTGTGGGGGCCGTTGCGACGATAGACAAATATCCCATTTTCCGTTGAAACAGGTCCTTCGTCACGGCAACTAGTTATGTGAGGGGGAAGCCGGCGGGAGACAACTTGGTGCCTTTCAAAGACAGGGAGGAGGCGGGGAAAGAACTTGCGCGCGCCCTCGTGGAGTTCAGGGGGAAAGACGTCGTGATTTTGGGGATGCCGAGAGGCGGGGTCGTGGTTGCCAAGGTAGTGGCGGAGGCGCTGGGAGCGCCGCTTGATATCGTCGTGACTCGGAAGATTGCCGCACCGGGCGAGCCGGAGTTCGCGCTGGGAGCCATCACCCAAGAAGGGGACGTGATTGTTGACAGCCAAGCCGCCGAGTCGGTTGGAGCCTCTGCCGAGTACATGCAAGAGGAGGTGCGGAGGAAGAAGTCGGAGGTGATGGAAAGGATGCGGAGTCTGAGAGGAAATATGCCATATCCCAGCCTGGAGGGGAAGACAGTAATCGTAGTAGATGATGGAATGGCCACTGGGAACTCGATGAGGGCTGCTGTCCAATCAGTCAGGAGGAGGAGCCCGAAGGAAGTGGTCGTGTCTGTTCCCGTTGCTCCCCAGGAGACGGTAGCAGGGCTTTCCAGGGATGGGACAAGGGTTGTGTGCCTCGAGAGCCCCCGCTTCTTCTTCGCGATAGGCGAATTCTACAAGAACTTCGCGCAGGTAGAGGACTCGGAGGTCAAAGAGCTGCTGGAGAGTGGGTGGAAGAGGCGCAGGCTCAAATCAGAGGGGTAGGCGCTGTGGAATTGATGGGCTGGAATATACCTAGGTCTGCGACTCGTCCGAGTAGTAGTCCCAAATCTTCTTCTGTTCTACCTTGATGAAGTTCATTTCAGCCGCGGAGAGCTTGGGGTCATTGGCCCTAGAAAATGGCCTCCTGACGGAGAGGGGCAGACCGTTGTCGCAGAAGAAACCTCCGCCCGGGAAGCCGGTGTCCTTTCGCACTATAATCGCGGCGAAACCAGGCGCCCCCCTGCGGTACTCGTCTTTGTCCACGGCCGATATAGCCTCGAAAAGGGGTCGCCCCCTCGAGATTCCAAGGATTCGCATCAGCTCCCCGTAGGTGAGGGTCCCGCGGGCCTTGGCCGTCTTGCGGAGCTCCTGCCTTAGATTCTCGACGGCAGGGTCTCGCGATTGAGGGCCGATGGTCCCCCCTTGGTCCTGGATGCAGTACCTTCTAATCAGATCGTCTACCCTGCTCGAAATTTCGTCCCGTATCCCCCTGAGCTCTTCGAGGGTCTTTCCGGTCGCCCCTGGCAGAGGCCAGTCCTCCCCCTTGCCTTCGGCTCCTATGGGGCATCGGTCCAGACACCCGAACGTGACAACCCTTGATGCGCTGGCGACAAGTGAGGGCGTTACAATCCTGGGGGTTCTCTCGGTAAGCGTGATACCCACTTCACCCAGGAGTTGGCGGACGCTGGGGTTAATGTAAGAGGCCGGGCTCACCCCCACACTCTTGGCATGCCAGCCAGGGGGTGCCTTGGAGTTGAACAACTCCTCGGATAGCACGCTCCTGAAAGTGTTCTCGACGCAGACGAAGAGGATTGTCCTCGTGGCCCTGTTCTGTCGTTTCCCTGATTTAATCACTGCTTGGGCGGCGCTTCACTCCTCTATGCTCTTCGCTACCCTGAACTGATCTCCGACAATGGCTCTCATGTTCAGGAGTCCCAGCGGCTTGCCATGGTCGGTGACGAAGACAGTCCTAATCCTGTGCTTAGCCATCAGCTGGACGCCTTCGGAGAGGGGCTTGTCGGCCTCGATGGAGATCATGGGGGACGTCATAATCTTCCTTACGGGGATGCTCGATGAGAGCAGATCGTCAGCGGCGATTCTGTATAGTATGTCACGCTCAGTCAGAATCCCCTTCGGCTCCCCGTTGATCAGAACTAGGATGTTGCCGGTACCTTTGTCGCGCATCATCTGAGCCGCCTTGAGGACAGACTCGTTGGCGTCGATCACGAGAGGGTCTGTTTTCACGAAGTTCCTGATGGTCGGGGCAGTAGACTCGCTAGCCTCGATCCAGAAGGTGAGAGAGTAATGGCAGTTGGGGCACTCGTCAGGGGTGTTGTCACCTTCGAAGATGTGTCCGCAGCGGTAGCACTCCCACTTGGTCATTCCATCGAAAGGGGACTCCGTGGTATATTAAGAACGTGGGGTCGAACCAGTTAGGGGGCCAGAGAAGGTCGCCGCCTCGTCTTTCGGGGCCAGGGCGATGAGGCGCCTGGTTTTCTGCTGGCAAAGGGCGGCATTGTCCGTGTAGTACTTCCAGGCCGTGTAGTTCTCCTCAACCTTGGACAAGAGAAGAAGAATGTCTGCGGCCTGGAGGTATCGTGATACGGCGGTTTCTAAGTTCCCCGCCTTCTCGTCTGCAGCAGCGTCCGTCATCAGCTGGTTGGCGTACCAGCGGAGCTTCTGAGCCCTTGTCATCGGAGGCTTGGGAGTCGCCTGCATGTCGTCCAATCGACCTGATGGAGGTCAAAAGAAGGCCTGGTCGAAATTCCTAGACGAGAACGTTAGATGTGTGAAGTCAGCCAAACAGGATGGTCGTTCCAGTGGCGACGCCGTACGTCGCAGCGAAGCCAGCCTTCGCCTCGATCACGTAGTTCGCTGCCGTGCTTGGGGTATAGGTTGTGCACCCGTACCCGAAGGAATTAAAACATGGAGGGGCTCCTGCCGTTAGGTAAACAACCAGGCCCGAGTCCCCCGTTACGTTCACCCAAATCATGTCGAGACTCGTGTTGGTGTCGTACATCCAGAAAGACCATTTGCTCGAATAGGGGAAGGCGAAGAGCATCGTCGTGGCGTTTGTCACCTTCCTGTTCATCAGACCTGCCTGCCTTTCCTGTTGGGTCGTGGCGACATAGGTGAAGACGAAGGTCCGGCCGTTCACGGTAAACCTGGAAGGCACCCCGGATGTGACGGAGCCCGGGACGACGCTGGACTCGTAAACCGTGTAGGTCACGAGCAGCGCCACCACCGCTATCACGCACAAAATGAGTATCCATCTGGAGAGAGCCAACGCCCGCAGCGGTGTCGAGGGAATATTTCTACAGTTCCGATAGGGATGCATAAATGGTCATGCGGCGCCCTGTTCAACGATGGAAGGCGGAGTCGCAGATATCTTCAGGGCCCTAGTGCCGGTGGGAACAGTGGAGGCCGTCAGGCAGAAGTATGAAGTTTTCAGGACAGCCGGAGGAGACTATCTGGTGTTCAGCCCCAGCAGCAGAGGCTCGTCGTCCTACCACATGACACTGGTTTCTTCTGCAAGGGTTGAGACCATGGCTAAGGCGATGGGAAGAGAAGGGGTTACCACCGGCTCATTGATGAAGGACTCGAGGCTTAAGAAGGCACTCGGAGCGAGGGACAAAATCGCAAAGCGGTTTGACATCCTATTCGGCCTATACGTACTTACGGCCACGGGAAGGGTAGAGATGACGAAGGAAGGGAAGAACCTGGTATTCACCAGGCGCGCCTGAGGAGCAGGCGCACATGATTGGGAGCGTGTTTTTTAAAGGAGCGAGGCCCTAAGACCACGGAGACATTGAGGCGGGACGCTGAACTCGATAGCGAGCCGAATGGCATGAGCCCAAGGGACGCTGAAGTGGTTCGGACCATTGAAGAGGAGGGACTCGAGATTTTCACTTTCGACGGGCTCAGACGAATTACGGGAGCCCATCCGGAGACTCTCTCCAGATCGTTGGAAAGGCTCGAGGACGGCGGTATTGTGGTCAAGTCACCTGAAGGATACAGCGTCACCGACAAGGCGAGGGAGTCCTTCGCAGCAAGGCCTGTCTACCGCGAAGCAAGGAAGATACCCATTCTGCACACCTTCCTCCCCTATGAGGCGAGCGCAGGGACAATCATTTCAGCCCTCAAGGGGAGGTGGTTCGACACCATCCGCTGGGTGGGGACTGCCGAGACAGAGGAAGGTTTCGTGATGAAGTGGGTGACCGAGGACGGGACAGCAACGATCGATGCCAAGTTCTCGGCGGGGCAGCTGGACGTCGATGCAAAGGTTGCGAAGGAGGCGGACCTTCCGAAAGCGGTCCGGGCGGCCCACCAGTTAATCGGGAGAATCTCTAGGCTCTACGCCAGCCCCAGGCCCGGCGCAAGACCGACACTCATGAGGATAGGGTACTTCAAGCCGTACGCGATGTGAGCCGGTACCCTCCGAACCCGCTCAACAAGTAGCCGCCAGCGCATGTCCCGGACGGTGATTCTGACAAAATGACAGGGACACAAGGGATGCAGCTCTTACAGTCATTTTCAAACGCTGTAACTGAGCTGGCTGAGAGCGTTTCACCTTCTGTCGTGAACGTGAACGCGGGAAGGAGAGGTGGCACGGGAGTTGTCTGGTCCGCCGACGGGCTGGTCGTAACGGCGAACCACGTGGTGGGGCACTCGACGGCTCCTACGGTCGTGATTAGCGACGGCAGGGAGCTCGAGGCAAAGTTGGTCGGGAGGGACCCGTACACGGACGTCGCCCTCCTCAAATTGGATGCGTCAGGGTTGACCCCTGTGAAAGTGGGGAGCGCTGACGGCATCAAAGTGGGGCAGTTCGTCCTAGCCCTGGCGAACGCCTCGGGCAGAAAGGCCTCCGCTACTTCCGGCATCGTAACGAGCAACCGCAGGAGTATGCGTGGCTTCTGGGGGGTCATGATAGAGGACGCCGTGGTATCGGACGCGAAGTTGAACCCTGGCTACTCGGGAGGCCCCCTCGTCGACGCATCTGGGAACCTGCTGGGAATGAACGTAGCCTACTTTGCCGGCAGGGGAGTGGCTGTCTCGGTCGACTCCCTGAAGGAAACCGTGAGCAAGATCTCAAAGGACGGCCGGGTCAAGAAAGGGTTCCTAGGCGTCGTGGTAGAACCGGTCGAGCTCCCTGAAGAGCTAGCCAGGTCCGCCGAAGTCGGCCAGGAGGATGGGCTCCTCGTCAGGTCTGTCGATGCAGGGTCGCCCGCAAGGACTGCAGGCGTGGCACTGGGTGACATCATCTTGAAGCTCGGGGATACACAGGCGACCGACGAGTACGAACTTCACAAGGCGCTCACAGGGGACGTCGTGGGCAAGACCCTGGCCCTGCGGATTCTGAGGGCGGAGAAGGTCGCCGACCTGAAGGTCACGCCTAGGGAGGCGGAGCTGTAGATGGTGTCGTTCCCGAGGGAACCCAACTTCCCTCAACCTGGAGGACCCAGGGAGCCCCTCCCGCCCGTCCGTCCTCCTTTCTGACGCCCGCGGTGAGGTAGCGAGCAAACAGGCTCCCCACAACCTAGCTTCGGGCCGGAGCCCTTCTTCGCTGTATCACACACCGGATTTGAACGAAACCGCTGCAGCGAGAGCCTGCTGCGGTTCATAGACATGTGGGTTGAGCTCAAGACAGACCAGGACGTCGGAGCCGGCCAGCATCCCCATCAGTCTGGTGAGGTTCGCGGTCCCCTCGCCCGGAACAAGGTGGGCGTCATGCGCCCCCGTGTTGTCGCTGAGATGCACCTCTACGAGCTTCGAACCGGCCATTTGAACAAAATCGTCGGAGACCTGGGCGCTCGCGTGGGCGTGTCCAGTGTCAAGGGTGAACCTCAGCCCCTCGACAGCCTCCATGAGAACCTTCAGAGAGTCGACGGAGGACCCCAGCGGATAGTGATACTTCGACTTGCTCTTGGTCATGTTCTCCACGCTTATGGCAAGCCTGCCGTCGGCCGCTTTCACCATGGTGCGGAGAATGGAAATGGCGTTTGCCGCCGAGGCGGACACCATTGCCTCGTTGTGGACGCTCCCCGGGTGGACTGTGATTACTTTCGCTCCCAAGGAGTCGCTGAACCCGACGAACTCTCCCAGAGTCTTCTCCACCGCCCCCCTCACAGGTTGGAAGGGGTTCGCTGGATTGAGGTCGGTAAATGGTGCATGCATGGTGACGGTCATTTCATATGAGGAGAGCGCTTCCCTCAGGGCATGCTCGTCGACCCAGCCAGGAAGTGCGTGTGGGGCGTCACCCCAGAGCTCCACGTAGTCGAATCCGGCGTCTCCGATTGCCCGGACAGCTGAGGGTGCGTTAAGTCCGAGCAGCGACCAAGTGCTCAGGCCTATCTTCATTTTTCCCAAACCAAAATGTTCTGTCGGGCCCGTGCTCAGGAGGTGGGGGAGCTCTGGGCTGCCCTGACTCTTTTCACCATTTCTTTCAGCATGTGCAGGGCTACCTCCGGGTTCGTCTTTACCAGGCCGGCGAACGCCCAAGACGTCAGCGCCCAGCACTTGGTCGGTGAAACTGCGATTACATCTGCAGAACGCGGGAGCTCGTCGATGAGAGACATCTCCCCGAAGAACTGCCCCCTCTCCAGGGTTGCGAGGAGCCTGTCTCGCTTGCGGACTTCGGCCTTTCCGTCGAGAATTAGATAGAAGCCGACCCCCATGGCCCCTTCGCGGACGATGAAATCCCCTGCGTTGTACGTCATCTCCTTCCCCTGGGACACCAGTGACTTCCTTTTCTTCTCGTCGAGACCTGAGAAGAAGGGGACTGTGCCTAGCATCGAAGCAGCGTCGGGAGCGCCTACCATTCTGCTTCCGGCGAGCTCGAACTCATTTAAACTCACCGACATTCTCGAGTAGGTCCTGGCTCACGCGGGGGGGTTTCGAGGATACAGTTCCCTACCGGGAACGCTTGACCCGGGGACGGACAATAATCCTCTTCGGCTTAGGGCCCAGGGAGAGAACGGTCTTCTCGTAGTCGGACCAGCTGACCCCCAGCTTTTGGGCAACCATCATCTCGATCATGGTGGCGAACTCGTGCTCATTCCTGTATGGGGCCTTCGGGTGGTTCCCGGGCTCGGCGTCCAAGGGGTGGAGGTTCATCCTCCGCTCCGCCTCGAAGTTTACGTCGAATGCCACCACCTCTCTGTCTGTGATTCCATGCATCTTGCAGAGCTCATACTCTATCATCTCGTGCAGCGCCACCAAGAAGACGTATCTCTGGTCCTTCATCCTGCTCACCCTTATCTGAGCCGGTCTGCCGGGAATCCAATCCCCCACCGTCTCATACCTCTGCTTCTTGTGGGGCACCTGAGATATCGTGAAGACTGGTTTGATTTCCTTACGGGTGAGATTCTTGGTACGGAGCGTCCTGGAATCTCTTGACGAGGCTACAGAAGGACGCATGGAAACACTGCTAGGGCCATGAGACGACAATTGAAACGGAGCAAAGCCCGCCCATGGCCCCCTAAGGGGTAGGCTGTCAATTCGGCGCCCCTTCTTTGTTAACCAAAGTTAAGCTACATGAGAGAGGAAAGGCGGGGGGCAGGAGAGCCTTCTTCCGTTGGGCGCTTAACAAGGGGTCTCGGCCGCATCATGAGACGACACCGGGGGTGTGTGCCACTGCCTGTATCCTAGGCCTGCCTGAATTCCAGTGCAGCCGAATTGATGCAGTATCTCATTCCCGTGGGCCTGGGACCGTCGTCGAAGACATGGCCTAGGTGCACACCGCAGTTCCCACAGCTAACCTCTGTCCTGACCATACCGAAGCTTCGGTCGGTATCTTCCTTGATGATCCCGTTGGAGATAGGTTGGAAGAAGCTTGGCCAGCCTGTTCCTGATTCGAACTTCGTGTCAGAGCTGAACAGCGGGGTGCCGCAGACGATGCACGAGTAGGTGCCCTTCTCGTGATTGTCCCAGTATTTTCCAGTGAATGGAGCTTCGGTCCCCTTGTTGAAACAAACGTTGACCGACTCCCTGTTCAGCTTTGCCTTGAGCTTCTCCATTTCCTCGCGTGTCAGCATCAGCTACTGAAAGGCGCAATGCCGAGTTTAAAGTTTCGTCGTCTGCAATGGGGCGCCCTAAGTCGTTCGGCAGAGGTCTTATGTAGAAATGGTACGGAGCCGCCCGTGATGAATCCTGACCAAATCTCGCTTGATCCCGAGGAGCTTCCGCGCAGGTGGTACAATGTCGTGCCTGACATCCCCGGAGGTCTTCCTCCCCCGAAGGAACCCGGAGACGGCGAGTCGAGGATGGAGGCTCTCAAGAAGCGTCTGGTCGGAGAGTGCCTCCGCCAGGAGGTGTCGACGTCAACGTGGATCGACATTCCTGAGGAGGTCAGGGAGCTCTACATCCATGCGGGGAGGCCCAGGCCCCTCTATAGGGCGATACGGCTCGAGCAGAGGCTAGGACTGAGGAAGGTCAGAATATACTACAAACGCGAAGACTTGAGCCCCACGGGGTCTCACAAGGTGAACACGGCCATCGCCCAAGCATACTATGCGGCGAGGGAGGGGAAGAAAACACTAGTGACCGAGACCGGGGCCGGGCAGTGGGGGACGGCGCTAGCGTACGCCTCTTCTCTTCTCGGTTTGAAGACGGTGGTCTTCTGGGTGAGGGCGGTGTACGACTGGAAGACAGAGAGGAAGCTTCTCATGCAACTGTATGGGGCAAAGGTCTATGCTTCCCCCAGCGACCAGACCGCGTTCGGAAAGAAGCTGCTTGAGGTGAATCCCCAGCACCAAGGGTCCCTTGGTATTGCTGTCTCCGAGGGGCTCGAATACACTGACTTGGCAGGAGACAGAGTCTACTGCCTGGGGTCGGTACTGAACCACGTCCTAGTCCATCAGTCCATCATCGGATTGGAGTGCATCAAACAGTTCGAGAAGGTAGACGATTCCCCGGACCTTGTCATAGGTTGCCTCGGGGGAGGTTCTAACTTCGGGGGGGTTGCGCTCCCGTTCATAGGCGAGGTTCTGCAGAGGAAGAGGGAATGTGAATTCCTCGCGGCCCAGTCAGAGGCCGCTCCCAACCTGGTTAGGGGCGAGTACAGGTACGATTTCGGGGACACCGCCGGTCACACACCGCTTATGATGATGTACACGTTGGGCCACGAGACTGCAATGACTCCCATCAAGTCCGATGGGCTGAGATATCATGCGGCCGCACCCATAATCAGTGCTCTCCGGAACAAAGGGTTCGTCAGGGCTGTGGCATACCCGAGTGACGAGGAGCTGGTCTTTGAGGCTGCGAAGACATTCCTTGAGACGGAGGGGTGGTTGATTGCTGGGGAGTCGGCCCACGCGGTCCGAGCGGCTATAGACGAGGCGAAGAAGGCCGAAGCGGCGGGAGAGGAGAAATGCATCCTGGCCAATATCAGCGGCCACGGATTCCTCGACCTGGACGCCTACAGGGACAAAATAAGGCTCAGCTGACCAGATGGGAGCCGTTCAAGAGGGCCTGGATACTTTTAAGAACGGCCTTGCGGCCAATAAGGCCGAAATTTGCCAAAATTCTCGTCCGCACAGCAGGGATGGAAGGAGCAGACGGGGACGATAATGTCAGTCGAAATCTCTAAGCTCTTCATCGGCAAGACCAATGTCAGAAAGAGCCCTGGTGATGTGGGGGGCCTTGTGGACTCGATCAAAGAGAAGGGGATCCTTGAGCCTTTGCTTGCGAGACCTATCGGAGGTAGGTACGAGCTTATTGTCGGGTCAAGGAGATTCGAGGCGGCTAAGATTGCAGGGCTCAAGAGAGTGCCGGCCATCGTAAGGCCCATGACTGACGAGGAGGCGATCATAGTCTCCCTAGTAGAGAACATCCAGAGGAGAGACATCGAGCCCGAAGAGGAGTATGACGCGATCGTCGCCCTGAGGAAGGTGAACCCGCGGGCCTATGGGTCCTCGGAGCAGGTCGCCAAGGCGCTTGGAAAGTCAAGGAGGTACGTGGACGATAGGATAAGCGCCGTAGAGGCGGTCAGGAACATCCGTAAGGAGACGAGGGCGGACATAGCTGTCAAGCAGGCACCGCTCCCCAAGGAGAGGAAGGAGGGGGTCCTCCCCGTCAAACACGCCACCTTCCTTCACAGAGCGGAGGAGGCGCCCACCGTCCAGGAGCTCCCCAGGAGGGAGAGGGCGACCCAGTTGAAGGAACTGGCCGAGACAATCGCCCCCCTGCCGACCCCGGAGGCTGAGAATGTCGTGAGCCACTTCGTGATGGCGCCCCAGAGGCCCGTGGAGGACATCAAGAGGGAGGTCTCGTACCTGCACGCAGTAAAGCTGGAGATCCTGCTGGATCCGAGGGTGGCCGACGGGCTGAGAAGGGCGGCCGAGGAGAGGAACACCACGATGGAAGCCGTTGCCTCGCTTGCAATCCACTCGTGGCTTAGACAGCAGCGCTACGCGTAATCAGAAGCAGCGGACCATTTGTCCGCCAATTCGTCCCTAACCGGCCTGTACACATCTCTGAAGAACTCGTCCGATGAAAGCAGGACGCCCCTGTCGAACCCCTTGACGTAGTGCAGAGCCTCCGTCCAAGCGGCCTGGAAGGTCTTTCCGAACCGGGCTTGGACCCGCTTGTCGAACTCTTCCTTCGTCTGGACCCTGCCACCGATCGTAAAGAGGAGGACGCCGTTAATCTCGGTCTTGTGCGCCATGTCGTCCCCAAGCATGTAGGTGCCCTCTCTCTTTGAAGTCCTTCCAGCGCCGGTCCCAGCTTCGACGGAGGAGGCTCCCTTGAATCCTCTCTTCGCCGCGGCGATAAAGATGGCCCTGTTGAGGCCCCAGGAATAGGCTGATTCGAGAGGGAGGCCTAGCGTGTAGGCACGCGCAGCCTGCAACAGACTCATGACCTGGAACCTGCCCACAGTCAACACTCGCCACCCTACGCGGGCTTCATCGAGTACCATTTGATACTGCAGCCGAAGGGCTTCGTGTCAGGTACTCGGACGCTATTTCCGGCTACCATGTCATCGAGGGCGTTCCTGAGGTCGGGATGGGCGACCTTCGAGGGATCGCGCGAGTCGTCTATCCTACCGCGGTATCGGAGTAACCTCCTGCTGTCGAAAGCAAATACATGGGGAGTACAGACGCCTCCGTACGCTTCAACGACCTTCTGGGTCTCGTCTCTCAGGTAGGGGAAGTTGAATCCCTTCTCCTTTGCGCGCCTTACCATCTCCGCGAAGCCATCCTCGGGGTAAGCCTTGTCGTCGTTTGAATTGACGGCAACAAGCTGTACGCCTTTGGACGCATAGTCCCGCTGAATCGAGACCATGCGACCCTCGTAGTCCCTTACGTACGGGCAGTGATTGCAGGAGAAAACCACGACCAGGACAGGCTTTTCCGCAAAGGACACCAACGCGTGCCTTCTACCATCGACCCCGAGGAGGTCGAAGTCCGGGGCCGGGGAACCCAGAGCCAAGGTGGACACCATAATGCCGATTCCGCCCACCTCGGTCAGGTATATTGTTGTCGCCCTTTGGTTTGCGTAACAAAAAGGGGGAAAGGCGCAGGATGCCCGCGCCTTATGCTGTCGGACTTGCGACGGTCACGGTTACAAGCAGCCGCGCTGCGAACTCAGAGGTCCCGTCCTTCAGGTCAACCCTGAGGACACCGTATGTGGTGCTCCCGAACTTGCCAAGGCTCCTGTCAAGGAACAGGAACTGGGCGCTCCCTGCCTGCCCCTGGCCTACCATGTAGACCCCGTGGGGACCCAGCTCTGCCGAGCCGCTTGAAATGGTGTAGGTGGCTCCATTGACGCCGAGGGTGCCTCCAGTGACGGAGATGATGTACCCGCCCTTGAGGGCTCCTGTTACCTGGAGGTTCAACGAGCCCGAGGCTGTTCCGTTGACATCACGGTCGCCGATCTCCCAGTATCCACCGGCGACGCTGGTCAGGGTGATTGTCTGGCCCGAGGAGAGCTGTATCTTCTGGGGACTGGCGGTCTGAGAACTCTGGAGAAGCTGTTGGTAATTGGGGTTGTTCGATGTAGTCGCTGAGGTTGCTACGGCTGGGTATGCGAAGAGCATCGCCATGACGGCGAACGCCCCGATTGCGGACGCGATTGCTATTTTCTTCGTGTTCATTTCGCTACGGTTTGTTTAGGGGCTGGCTCCATATTTAGGGGGGCGGAAAGGAACGTCTGGACTTTCCGTCCAGACGAGGCTTCCGAAAGGTTAAAGCCGATAGTGAAACCCGAATGATGAAAGTTGGCTTCAGGAGCCCTCATCACTTTCTGCCTGAACATCATGAGCGCCCTGGTGGCACTGCTTACGAGCTACTATGCGTACAAAGCAAACAGGTATGTGTCCAGCTCAGTCCTGTGGGCCATAAGCATAGGCTTCATGCTCCTCGGGTTTGGATTGGTTATCGACGCCGGAACGTCTCTCATCTCGGGGAGAACACTCGTTGATATTACTGGGAGGACAGCCGGGGAATCATTCTCAGACAGGGTTCTCACGCTCCTCGCTTCCCTCACGTATCTGACCCTCCAGATGGTCGCATACCTGGTCATTGCGATAGGGTACGCCAGGTCGACCTATGGCCGCCAACTGGGTACTGCGGCCCCAGCCGCAGCCGTGGGCGCCACCCTCGTGAGCCTCTACACCTTTTCGATACTTAGCTACTTCGTGACGCTGATTCTTCTGGCCTTCGTCGTATTTCAGGGGCTGTTGCTCCGCTCGGGGCGTGGGGGCAGGCTTTCCTGGATGGTCCTGATCGCATTCCTCCTTATTTTTGCTGCGCACTGCGTGCTCCTGGTGTCAGTGCTCGTGCTGGGGCCGGGGCTCTTCCTGGTAGGGACAGCGATTCAGTTCCTCGGGTTCCTATCCCTACTTATATTCGTAGTAAGGAGCGAAGTGATTGGCCCAGGGTGAAAAGCAGAGGAGCGTCCTGAGAATAAACCTGGACATCCTCAACGCGGTCAGAGACGAAGGAGAAGCTAAGCCGACCCACATACTCTACAAGGCCAACCTTTCGCATGAGAGGCTGGTCAAGTATCTCGAGGACCTGACGGCCAAGGGACTGATAGAGATGAAGCAGGAGGGGGAGAACAGGACCTACAACCTTACCCCGAAGGGGGTAAGCTTTCTCATAGAGATGAGGCACGCGGAGTCTTTCGTTCAGGGGTTTGGCCTGGCCATCTGAATTTCCCTAGCTCAACCTGCTAAACTCGGAGCTCTTTTTGCTGCCCGACCTTCTCGTGGTACACATAGGCCTTGGCCTCGTTTTTTCTCTTTTTCTCCTGAGCCTCTAATAGCTGCTACCCCACATACACGACCAGTCGACTTCGATATTAATCCAGGATACGCTGGGGTGGAGCGGCTGCATTGACCCCCCGGACAAAGCTCCTTCTGGCGCTCCCAATCATCGCAGCTTTTGTCATAGCGCTCGTTTACTTCCAGCTTTTCTCCAGCCCCGTGATCATTGCAATCATCTTTGTCGCTTGGCTGGCCGTCAGCCTGATGAACAGGAGAAAATTCGCCCAGCAGAGGGCTCGCAAGGCGGGCCAAAGGGGCTCGCAATTCCTCAGTGGCTAACCCAGCCCTTCCAATCGCCGTCCCTGGCGCCGTGGGTCTTTAGTATGTGTTCTTTCAACTCACTTTCCGTCTGACAGACGAACCCGCAATAGCACTTCAGCTCGTGGTCCCCTGTCTCGAGGCGGGGTATTCGCGACAAAAACATTGCCCGCGGCGGCCTGGGGAGAACTCCGGTCCGGTCCAACTACCCTAGCTCAAGCTGATGATAGGGGACGACCAGGTCCAGCTCCCTCTCTCTTGCTCGGAAGTCTGGGCAGAAGGCTGCAAGCTTCCTCTTGAAGGCGGCGGAGTGGTTGAACTCGAGCAGGTGTGTGAGCTCATGCATGACAACGTACTCCCTGAGCCTCTCCGGGAGGGCTACGAGCTGCCAACTGAACGAGAGCCTTCCCTCTCTGGTGCAGTATCCCCATTTTCCGATCTCTCTCACATCGACTCTGGTCGGCCTTGCATGGACGACTGGTGCCAACTCGGCCACCTTCCTTACGGCGTAGGCAGAACTCTCCTTGAGGAACCAACGCCGCACTAGCTCCTTCAGTTGTCTTGGATCGTTCGCGTGCACGACGACCTGCCGCTTCGCTAAATCTGGGACGAGGGTTTCGCCCCGGCCTTCATATATGATCTCAAGGGGCTCGCCGCCGAACATAACAGAGTCCTCCGTCAGGACACGCCTTGTTTTTGAGAGGCGCTCGTACTGGCGGCTGAGCCAAGCACCCCTCTCTGAGATAGCCTTCTCGACATCGGTCGCCCTCCCGCGAGGTAGTACAACCTCGAGGGTCAGATCGGCTCTGAATCTGAAGTAGGTGTATCGCCGGCTGGTCCCCCTTACTACAGCATATTCGATTCGGCGCGGCCCAAGGTTGGTGAAGGGCAAGCGTCTGATCGAGGTCGTTCGGGTAGATAACCGTGAAGCCCATGACGGGATAGAACATTGAGTCGAGGTGCTGAGTGAGGAGGCGTTTCATGTTCTTGCGAGGTGAACTATGTACCTGCTGCCAAGGCTGACCGTTTGGGCGACACGAAATCCTGTGGCCCGCCCTAGCCTTGACAGAAGCTCTTCTTCGGTCAAGACCTGCATTTTTTCCCCCATTAGTCGCCCAAAAAAACGGAAGATTCTCCCGAGGAGTGAGCCGGGCTCCACCTCCAAGATGACATAGGAACCCCCTGGTCTGACGACCCTGGAGACCTCGGCGAGGGCCTTGTCCAGGTCGGAGAAGTGGTGGAGCGCCATTGTCGAGTATGCTTTGTCAAAGGAGGCGTCGTCGAACGGGATCCTCTCCGCTCCAGCAACCGTACTCTTAACGCCAGGGTGATCCCGCTTCGCTTCACTGATTCGTCTCTCATTCGGGTCGATCGCGAATACCTCGGTCCCCGGGAACGCCTGAAGGATTCTACCCGCCTTTTCCCCCTTTCCGGCGCCGATATCGAGGATTCTGTCACCACTCTTCGGGTCCAAGACGGCGATGAATCTCTCCCAATCAGGTTGGGTCCCTGATTGGGTCAATGGCATTCCTTCCTCTAGCTCAGTCTGACGAGTTCCTGGGACGCGTCGACTCGGGAGATTACGACCGCCGTACCGAAGGCTATGATTTCGTCCATTGTGTTCCCAATCCCTGTGGAATCGAACATGACGCTGATTACCGCGTTGGCCCCCATGCTCTTGGCGTGGTCAGCCAGCCTGTCCAGCGCCTGCTGCCTGGCCTGATGGGCCATTTCCGTGTATTCGTTGATTTCACCACCGGCGACGGATCTGAGGCCCGCCATCAGATTCCCGCCCAGGCCCCTCGATCGGACTGTAATACCGTAGACCATGCCGAGCACCTTGTCCACCTTGTACCCCGGGGCATAGTTCGAAGTCAGAAGCATCAGGCCTTGGCTGGAGGTTGCTTTCGTAAGATCGGCACCGCAGCTTGGGCAGAAGGCGCTGCCATCAGCGACCTGTTTGCCGCAGTTTGGACAAATCAAGATTGCCAATACCTCGCTCCTCTATACGCTATTTAAGTGGGGCGGCGAAATCGCCATGATGAGAAGGCATTGCACTTCCCACGCTTGTCCAAGCCCCCGAGGGTCTATGTAGACGCGAAGATATTGAACGTCCACGACCCGACCCTCGAGAGGGAGGCCTACGTTGGCTACGTTGTCGAAGGGAGTAACAGACACGACGCCACACGAGTCGACGCGACAGAGAGTGATGACGCCGAGGTCCTGGCGATTCTGTTCGCGCTTGAAGAGCTGAAGGACCAGCTCAAGCGGTTTACGATTGTGTGCGACCACGAGTCGGTCGTTTCTGAAGCAAAGAAGAGTGCTGCCAAGAACCCAAGCGAGCTAATGAAGAAGCTGCGCGAGACTCTAAAGCAAAATCCCACCATAGGACTGGAGGTTCTGAAGGCGAACCCTGCCCATGGAATTGTCACAGAGTATGTCAATAGCCTGAAGGCGGAACCGGAGGAGGGACTAGACACCCGAGGTGTAGCGGGTGCTCCTGAAGTACCTGATCAGCGAAACTCCTGAGGGGTCAATCCTCAGGTTCACCTGCCACCGTTCGACTCCCGCTTCTTCGGCGACCCTTGCGGCCTCTAGGATTCTTGCGTTTGTCCCGCTAGGAGGCGGAGGTGTGAATGGCTTGGCGTCATACAGGTAGCAGAGAACTATCTTCGCTTTCTTCCCTGACGCGAGCGAGTCCTTCAGCTCCCCCATGTGCTTGATCAGCCTGTCGAAAGAATCGAATCGACTATGCGCGATTCTGGGAGTTCCCTCGGGGGCGGGCAGCGTTATCAGGGGCGTTTTCACCTCGATGAAGGCGTTTCCAACAAGGAAGTCTATCCTTGAATTTCCGAGCCTGACCTCGCGCTGAATGGGTCCACTAGCAAGGCGTTCGAGTGCTTTCTGTCTCAGAAGGAACTCGAGGTACCCATTTGCGGCCGTCTGGTTGATGCCAATCCATTGGTTGCCAGCTGGGGAAGATGAGATGGCCTCGACCGTGTGGGCTGTTTTCCTGGACTTTGAACGGGAGGTGGAGTAGAGACATGGAAGCCCGGAGAGCCTCAGGTCTCCCAGTCTACCTGTGGTGGGGCAATGGCACCTGAGGGTTCTGTTCCCCGCCCTGACAAGCATGATGAAGCGATTGGGCCTGGAGATGATCCTTCCCATCCTCAGGGGCTGGGGGAACCTGAAAATCGGGTCGGGGCGCGGTGGGTGCTTGCTCGTCTCGGCTCGTACCATCACCGAATAGCCGGAAGTTTAACCGTTTGTCGGTTCAGAAGTCCCAGAAGCTGCTCCTCAAACCGATCGAGTCCCAGTAGGACATCAATTCCTCCTTGGGGGGCCTTTGATATTCGAGATTCATTCTTCCTTTTGACAGAGGTCTGCAGACCTCAACCATCTTGTCCACAGTAAGGGACTCGCCCCGAAGATCAGGATTCTGCGAAAGCCAGCGGCTCAGGTGCTCCCTAGAGGAAAAGTAGACCATGTTGTTGGAGCAGGTGTTGATTAGATTGTCATACCATTTGGAAACGGGAGTGCTGAGAAAAATCAGCGGCGAAGTTGGCTTTGCCGATTCCACCTCTCCCTTGCTCAGAGAGATTTCGATGGGTTCAGCGCAATGATGGCAGAAGGATGCGACGCGGGCGTCCATCTCGAGCATCACATGCAGGGACACACTGTCCCAGGCGCAGTTTGCGAAGAATCGCTTGTTTCCCATATAGACCCGGAACGGAGTAGAGATGGCCGAGTAGGGGTTAGCCATCAGGATTCGTTGGGTCCCAGGCACGAGGAGTATGTGATGATCTGATTCGAGTTCCCTGAAGATTTGGAAAGCCTCCTTGCGGGTGAGCTTGAACCTCTGCATCACCTCCTCAAGGGGTGGGGCTGTGGTGTACTCGAAGAAGTGGTCGAAGATGTACTTCCTTACTACCCTCATGGCTGGAACCGTCTTCAAAACCTCCTTGCTAGGGCTAGAGCTTCCCCGCAACTCTAGATAAGAATGGAACTCTCACTTGGCGCTCGCCTTCATAGCCTCTACTACTTCTATCCAGGCATCGGCGCAGTTCTGGGGGACGTACCCCCCGCCCCCTAGCGCGACCATCCTTCCCCCGCAGAAATCGTGAGACAGACGATGGAGGAGTTCCCCTACCTGCCTGTGGGCTCTCGGAGTGTAGTTGAGGCCAGCGATGGGGTCCCCCCTTAGTCCGTCAGCACCGCATTGCAGAATGATGAATTCGGGCTTGGCCGATTTGGCGAACTCCTCAAGCCGGGGAAGCCGTGATTCGAGGTCAGCGTCACCGGCGCCCGGTTCCAGGGGGATGTTGATCTTAGACCCCTTCGCGGGCCCGTATCCGTTCTCCCACGAAGAGCCGGTCCCCGGGTACAGGTACCTCCCGTCCTCGTGGATGTCGAATATGAAGAGCTCAGGATCGGCCTCGTAGCTGTAAAAGACGCCGTCTCCGTGATGGACGTCGATGTCCACGTAGAGGATGCTCTGGATGTTATGGCGTTTGCGTAGAACCTCTACGGCCACACCGATGTCGTTGAAGACGCAGAAACCCGCCGAGGATTCTCTGGTGGCGTGATGAAGTCCTCCTACGGGGTTGAAGGCGTGGTCGACCTCCCCAGCCATCACCTTCTCTACAGCGTGTACGGTGGATCCGACCGCGTATTGGGTCGCCTCGAAGACACCCTTGTAGGCAGGGGTGTCTCCCTGGTCCAAGGCGCCGTAGCCGAGCTGGGAGGCGAGCTCGACGTATCGTATGTGCGCGGCGGTGTGGAAGAGGCCGAGCAGCTCCTTGTCTGCTTTCTGCGGAGGGAGGTGCTCTACCTGTAGCTCCCGCTTCTGCAGTTCGTCCCAGAATCTCTGCGCCCTTTCGTTGGTGAATGGGTGAGGAGGCGGGAACGAGTAGAGGAGCAGCTCCTTTCCTTCGAGGACCCCTACCTTGCAGGGCATGCGGCGGCGGTCGCTACACGTCACTCTTAGACTGTTGTTATTAAGCTCCAGGCGGGGCTCGCGCTATGGCTGGGAATCGAATGAGCGCCTTCGCCTTGGAAGTCGAGAGGCAGCCTGGCGTTCTACTGAAGTTCTCGAATTCAAATCTCCCAAAGGCGAGGAAGGGTTCGCTTTTTGTCGGGGCCGGTGATTCCTATTCCGCAGCCATGGCAGGGTTCTTCGCGTCCAACGGGTCGTGCATCGCGATTGATCCTTACCATCTAGCTAGCACGCCTGGAATTGCGAGGGAGGCTGACGTCTTCCTAATCTCCGTTTCAGGGAGGACAGCTTCGAACCTGGCTGCGGCAAAGAAGGTACGCACCGTCGCGAAGCGGACCATCGCAATCACGTCGGACCAAGAAAGCAAGCTGGCGGACCTGGTGGACGAAGTAGTCAGGCTGCCAATGAGATATCATCCTCGGGCGTCGGGGCTGCTATCCTACTCACTCTCCCTTCTTGCCGTTCTGAGGATAGCTGGACGTGGGCAGAAGTGCGATTTCGAAAGTGCCCTGCGTGCGGCCCGGAAGGATGAAAAGAACATTCATTGGGGAGGGGGCACCACATACTTCCTTGGCAACTCTCTTGCCTATCCTGTGGCCATGTACGCTGCGGCCAAGACCTACGAGTTCCTTGGGGCCAAGGCTCATCCTCAGTTGATTGAAGAGTTCAGCCATCTGGAGCTTTTTTCTCTTGAGTCATCAGATGCAGTGAACATTTTTTCAGCCTTCGACCCCCTCCGGGTGGCTGGCAGGCTGGCCGAGGCTCTGGCTCACCAAGGGTACGCATCGCACGTAGTCCCAAGCCTAGGGGGCTCAGAAACAGATCAACTTTTCCACGCGGTCTTCACGAGCCAGCTCTCCTTACTAAGAAGGGCAAGCGAGTTGAGACAGTCCAAGCCGGACTTCCTGAAGGCAACAGGGAGGTTGGCCGTGAGCGATTCGATGATCTACTAGGTTATCACGACGTCTCCGGGTTCGAGCTCGAACTCGAATTCGCCCTGCGCGCTGACGTCAGTTTCGCCAACGACTACCGTCAGCCAAACTGCGAGCGCCCCTGCATCGCCCAGCGAATCCAGATTCACAACCCCCTCGTTTGGGGATGGGAGCTTTTGTTCGTGGCCGCCGGGGATTATCTATACTCGTTCCAGCTATCGTGATACCTCGAGGCTAGTCCTTGTACTTCTTCTCGCCGGCGCGAATCTGAACCTCAAGCCAGTTCTCCTGGGGTGGCAGGGGGCAGACGTAGTCCTCTGAATAGGCGCAGTGGGGGTTATAGGCATAGTTGAAATCAACCACGTACTCGTCGTTATGTTCAACCTCTAGGTCGATGTAACGAGCGGCCCCATAGCTCTCGGTGCCCGAGGTGCCATCTCTGAAAGGTAGGAACAGGTTTGGGTCGTCTCGCCCTGCTGACTGGTATGTATTGATGCGTACTTGGGCGTCGGCGATGTTCAAATCGAAGTAGCCGACACGGTTGAAGAGTTGGCGGGTCCCCTTGCTGGTCGCGAGAATGAACGCTTCGGGGTTACCGCAACGCCGGAGCTTAGCCTCGAAACGGAACGCGGGATCAGGGTCGAAGTAGTTTAGGCCGCTGAAGCCCTCGACATTTCCATGGAGCGGCGAGTCGAAGCTGGTCAGGAGGAACAGGTCCTTCTCAGCCCGGTACCGAGCGAGCGCCCTCCCCCAAGTCTCCTGGTCTTCAGGTCTCATGAACAACATGATGGGGCCACGCCTCGAGATGAATCTTTCTTCGCGATTACGAGTGGATCAGCTCGAACTCCACCAGCCACAGCTCGTCGACGGCCCGAAAGCCCTGCTTAGACCAATACGCCTTGGACTCGGTGGAGGAGGACGCACCATCCCTCTTCGCCAGTTTGTCGTTAATCTCCCTCAACCTTATCCTTCTCAGGCCCGTGACCCTGATCCTGGCGAACTTCTGGGGAGGGTAGCCCATCCTCACCGCTTCGTAAACCTCTCCCACATTCACGCGGGCCTTTGGCCACTTACGGAAGGTCACCGTTTTCTTTCCTGCGGTCACCAGTTCCGCGGACTTCGAACCGAAGATTATGGTTGCCAAAACAACGCGTCCACGCCTCTTGGGGCGCTTATCAAGTGTTTGAGACCCGCCCGCCGCATGTGAGCAGTTTCCTTCGAAATCCCGCCCCAGAACCGAGAGTAATGGGGCACTATCTTCTACGTCGGAAGCGCTGAAATATCATGCCCGCATACAAGGAAGTGCACTTCTCTGACGCTACGAAAGCAGGGGGCCTGCACCCCCCTGCACACCCCCGAGCAGTTTGTCAGTCTACGCCCGCCGGGTGGGCTGGAAGAGATCCTCGTAGGGCGGAATCTCAGACATTGTCTCCCTCTTGGTTTCGGCTGCCTCTACCCCGTACCACATCATCTCAGGCTCTACCTGCTTCAGTTCGAGCCCCGCAAGTATCATACGGAGCCACGGGATGGATATTCTGTGATAACCGTGCTTCCCACCGTTATCTATCGCGGTCTGCACGAGGCTTTTGTAGAAATCGGGGGCGCTGGTGCCGTCTGGGGAGTACTGACCCGATGCCTGGTTAGCTGCCTCCGAGAACGCTGTGTCTCCCGGCAGCTCCTCGCTCTCCCCAATCTCAGGCTTCAGCCCCTCATCGGCGTTCCACGGTTCCCCGGGTTCGGCCTTGCCGAGCCTTCGTCTGATTCCGTCGATCATCGCAGAGGTATTCTCCCTTTGTTTATTGAAACGGCATTTTTGTAAGAGAACGGACTCATTGTTCACGAACCTTGAACGCCGTCTTGGAATTGAAGGAGCCAGAGATTACGAATATCACCCAGGTAACCAGAGAGAGTTGGGAAATCGGGACGACCTGGGAAGCGGACTGGAGCCACCACGCCACATCATTAAGGGCCGACACCAGTGCCTGGTACATGAGTCATGAAGGAGGGGGCTCCATATTTAGCAGGGCGGAAACTAGCGTCTGGACGGAAAGTCCTCACCTGGCAAGGCCCCCTAAAGCGCTGCTGTCGTGAAATCTTTTCCAGAAGTACCACACTGGGGCAGGCGAGATCTTTGAGCGACGGGGGGCTAGGGCATGAGCATCTCGGCAAGCAGTTTGTGTGATATGTTCCCTCCTGAGACAACGAGCACCACCCGGCTGCCGATGGCCCGTGTGGAACCCGAAAGGAGGGGCGCGAGTGGAGTTGCACCCGAAGGCTCGGCGAAAATTCCAGCGACTCTGACCATTGCCCTGGTCGCCCTCAGGATGTCCTCCTCAGAGACGACGAAGGTCCCATCAACGTTTCTAGAACACACCTCGTAGGTGAGCCTACCCAGGGCTGAAGGGATCAGTCCGTCGGCAATCGAGGCGGGGGAAGGGACTGTGACTATTTGTTTCGCCTTCAGGGCTTCTGTCAGCTTCGGAGCCCCTCGTGGTTCTACCCCGTAGACCTTTGTCTTTGGTCGGATAGCCTTTATAGCCGTTGAAATCCCTGAGATTAATCCCCCTCCTCCAACTGGAACGAGCACAGCATCGATACCATCGAGTTGATGTGCTATCTCGAGTCCGCAAGTCCCCTGGCCCGCGATCACGTCAGGATCGTTGAAGGGATGGACGAACGCCGCACCGGTGGTGTCCGCGATGTTCCTGGCCTTGGCTTCCCTCTCATTGCTATACCTTCCGACTTTAACGACCTCGGCCCCGTACTCTGCTATTGATTCCACCTTCTCCCTGACCGCGGTCTCCGGGACGACGACCGTGCACTTCTTCGAGAGGAGCCTCGAGCTGTATGCCACTGCGATGCCATGATTCCCGGACGAGGCGGCCACCACGTTTGCCTGGCTCAGTAGCGAGATCTTGTTGTAGGCGCCCCTAATCTTGAACACCCTGATGGGCTGGAAGCACTCGAGTTTGAGGTACACTTCGTGTCCGGTCAGTCTGGAGAGGGCAGGAGATTCGACGAGGGGCGTCCTGCTGGCTACTCCGGCTACTCTCTCAGCGGCTGCTTCAATCTCCCTGAGGCCGGGTGGATTCTCGCTCAAGGAGTTCACGCTGTTGCGTGCCATTCGGCAGGGAAGTCCGGGCGGACACGTCGAGGCACGTCGGCCGCTGAGGCTGAGTAGATTTAGGCACTTCGGGGCCGGACCGTGGTGGTCCGGACTGCTGCCTGGGTGCGCCGTTTTCTTCTGAGCATCCTCTGTTAGCCCAGAGACTCCTGAAGAAGGCAGCCATGGCTATGTCGGCCACGAGCGTCAAAGGCAACGCCAATTCTGCCAACAGTCCGAAGCCCATTATCGGAACGAGCAGGCCGAGGACGAATGGAGTTATGCTCCTCCTAGAACCATTCCAACTCTTCCTCGCCACATAGAGAAGGTAGAAGGCTTGAACCGCGAGGACGAGAAGGAAGTCTAGCTCAGCGGGGAGTCCCACCCCCCGACCCAGATTTTGGGCCAGGAGAACAGCAGGGAAGAAGGACAATCCGACGACGAACGCCTCCTTTGGTGGGGGAGCGGGCCTGGCTCGAAGGTTGCTTACCTTTCGGGGTTCGATCCGCCGGGATAGGAGTACGAGCCCGCCGATTGACACCAAGCTCGGCACCAGTGTCGGCCACCCCATCCAGTAGCCAGAAACATGCCAGACCACCACAATCAAGATGACGACATCGAATGACAGGACCAGGAGCGCTGTTATGGTTCCCCTCCTGGTAAGTAGGGGCTTGAGCCTTGTTTGAGGGATGGCCATGCCGAGCAGCAATATCGGGATGGAGATGCTGAAGATGGCGTGGAAGGGCACGATGCCTGCGGCCCAGACCCAGTTGACACCCAGCCAGTGGCCGTAGGAACCGAGAGCACCTACAGGTCCAGCATTGGGGTCGAAAAGCGTGCTCAGGGCCACCCCCTCTTCTAGGATGCCATATGCCGCCCCGAGGAGGAGGATTGTGGCCCATCCCCTCTTCCATCTGATTCCCGCGTCGTGGATGAGAAGTGCTCCCGAACCATACAGTCCGAGGTTAGCCAGAAGTTGGAAGACGAACTGTGGAGGATTAAGGATGATCGCGTTGATCGGGCTAGAGCTCGATAGGTACTCAGGTATGCCTGGTGTTAGAATGAGGAGCGCGATGACGGGGTGAGTTTTCAGGTATCCGACAACGCGAGCTCCGACGGTGATGTGAGCCTCCGCCTCCACCCTGGGAAGAGTGTCGAACCCACTATGAAATGCTTCTTGCCCTCTCTCACTAGGGCCTCCACCGTAATCAGGAGCCTTTCGGGAACCTGAACCTCATTTCATTGGAGGGTTCAAACCCGATGCCCTCGTAGACAGACCTTCCCTCCTTCGAAGCGTGAAGGACGATTCTGTCGTAATTCTTCTTCCTGCACCATTTCAGTGCACTGTTCACAATGAGCGATGCTACCCCCTGGCGCCTGAATCTCTTCTCAGTATACATGGACATGAGATAAGGAACCACAAGACGCATGCTCGTAGGCCTCGGTTGCTCCTCTCTCAGCCAGATGCAGCCGCTCCCGACCACTTCGCCTTTCGCAGTCCTGACAACCAGCCCGATGAGGCTCCCCTTGGACAGCTGGTCTGCAATCCATCTCCTCGTCCGCTTCTCGGTGGCCCGGACCTCCTTTTCTTGTTCAGGATGGATTTCAAGCCACATCTTCTTCCTATGCTCAGCTAGGAGATTAATGTCCCCCTGGCCGGCGTAGGAAAGCTTGAAAGACCGCACGTGATGTTAACTGCCCCTACGTTCTCATTTTAGGATGTCGATAAGTGAGGTGATCGGGTGACAAGGAATTTCCTTCGTGAGGACGTGGGCTATGAGAAGGTGACCCTCTCTTCTGCCGTCGTCATCGAACCAAACTCGAAGTGGAAGGGTCGTTGCAGAATTACAGGGACCGGACCGGAATGGAGGGAGATCATCGTCGATGACAAAGACGGAAACACAGTGTCGCAAGAGCAGGTGCGAGTCCAGGGTAGTGTGCCCGGAGCATGAGGGATCACCAGAAGGTGAGCTGACCCGTCACCATCACGACGGGCAGGACTCGGCGGGCTCTAGGCTGGGCGGGGGCAGATGCGTACGAGAGATGTTAATAGGCGAGTCCCCAAAGCGCATGTTGAATGCAGGTCCCGCTGGACGTGCCCTGGTTGCTCGAGTACGTCGAAGCAGTGAACTCGGAGCTACAGCAGCTCTATCCCCAGCCCGGTAAAACAGCCCTGGAGCAGGCGGCGGCCGATGCCCTTTCTGTCGGGGGGAAGAGGGTTAGGGCCACACTTGCTTTGCTCTGGTGCGAAATGTATTCCGGAGAATACAGGCCCGCCGTTCCTCTTGCAGTAGCCTACGAGCTAGCCCATGCTAGTGCACTAGTGCAGGACGACATCATCGACCACTCCGAAACGCGGAGAGGGGCGAAGTCGATAGCCGCGAAATATGGTGTCACGACCGCCATCCTGGCCTCTGACCTCCTGTTGTTCAACGTCCCTAGAGAGGTTGCAAAGTACCGAAACCTGAACAGCGGTCGTCTTGCCAGAATCTTTGACCTCGTCGGCGAAGCGTGCAGGGCTACGACCTGGGGGGAGTTCTTGGACATGGAGATGGCAGGTGGAACGGAGGGAACCGAGAAGGACTACGAAGAGATGATCAGGTTAAAGACTTCGACGCTCCTCAGCGCACCCTGCACCAGTGGTGCCCTCGTGGGAGGCGCCTCTGAAAAGCAGGCAGCTTTGGCGGGGACATTCGGGGAGGAGTTGGGGATGGCGTATCAGATACAGGATGATGCCCTCGACTTGGTCGGGGACGAGACGACTCTGGGGAAGCCGGTCTTCACCGATCTACGAGGAGGAAAGAAGAGTGTGGTACTTCTGCACTGCCTTAACCAGTGCTCGGGAGACGATAGGAGGTTCATCCTCGGGTTGCTAAACAGATCTGGGCCCTACAGGGTCGACGAGGTTGCGAAGTTGAGGGGACTGATTGAGGAGAATGGGTCTCTTGAGTACGCCAAAGGTAGAGTCATGAGTTACACTGAGAGGGCGCGAGAGATCCTCGGCGCCGCACCGGACACGGAGGCGAGGTCTCGGCTTCTAGAACTTACAAGTTACCTTGCCTCGAGATACTATTAGCTAGATGTCCATGACGATCTGAAGGCATTTGCGACGGGCTTGACTAGGGCTGAGCCTTCTTTTTCTTCCGGCTGGGGTCGATTAGGAAGTCCCCTGACCTGAGGATATCCCTGCCGACGATTACGGCGTATCTCATCTGGGACCTGTCTGCCACTCCCACCTTGAGGTTGAACCTTATGCCGGCAAGCGTGACCGCTGCGTTCACAAGCGGCCTTTCAACTCTCCCTACTGCCGATGCTTTGACGGACACCTTAGAGCCTGTGGGTACGAGCATCAGTCGGGCCGCGAGAGCCTTGTCGACTGTGGTTCTGTCCGCTCCCGTGTCTACCTTTGCCCTGACGCTTTCCTCTCCTCCTGGCCCTGTCACGACAACCCTCTGGACTAACCGGACTATCTTCTTCTGATAGGTCCACATCCTACCTCTTCGCCTTCTCCACTGCGTACTCTATTATCTTGCCCGGCACGTCCACGTCGGTTGCCTTCATGAGCCCCTTGAACCCCGGGGACGCGTTCACTTCAATCAGGTAGGGCCCATCTTTGGCCATTATCATGTCAACCCCAGCTATCTCCAGCCCTACGGCCTTCGCCGCCCTGACCGCCATATCTCCTTCGGCATCGGTGCTCTGGTAGGGAATCCCCTTGCCTCCAAGGTGGATGTTGCTTCTCCACTCCTCGGGGCCTGCCTTCCTCACCATGGCCCCAACCACCTGGTCTCCGACGACGAACATCCTGATGTCTTCCCCCGGATTCGGGACGTATGTCTGAATCAATATCAACTGTTTCAGCTCGACCAGAGTGTCAATTATGGGCCCCACGTCGCTCACCTTTTCGACCTTCATGACGCCAACCCCCTGTGTTCCCGACAGAAGCTTGAGGATGAGCGGAGGGGGAGTCCGCTCGATGACGTCCCCCGCCTTGATCTTTGATGCTACGAGAAAACTCTCAGGAATTCTGAGACCTGCAGCTTTAAGCCTCTGCATCGTCGCGAACTTGTTCCTCGCCGTCGCGAGCCCAGTCGCGGAGAGGGTGGTAGGGACCCCCATCAGCACCAGGTGATTCAGTAGAAGGACGCCAAAATCTGTAAGGGTCCTGCCAATCCTGGGGATGACTACATCGGTTTCCCTGAAAGACCTCGCGCCGTGGAAGGCGTCGAAGTAAACATCATCTACCCTAAGCTGGACATCTCCCGTCTTGTAGAACTCGGTCTCATATCCCCTGAAGCGCCCGGCTTTGATGATTTTTTTCGTCGTCCAGTATTCCATGCTCTTGGAGAGGACGCCTATTCGCAAGCGAATGTTACGGGAGGGCGCCCCTGTGCTATTTGGACGTTGGGGCAAGCAGGGGGAGGCAATGATGATTAGCTCAGAGGGAGCCCGACCAGTCTGACCAGCTCGAACAGTCCGCCTAACCAAAGAGCTGCGCAGATGAGGATTACCGCAATGAAGGAGTCCTTCCTGGTCTTATGATGGAACGCAATGCTTCCCAGCAGGATTCCGAAGGCGCCTCCGATGAGCGCAAAGGTGAAGAAGGTCCTCTCGGGTATGCGCCGACCATCTTCCCTTGCCCGTTGCTTATCGAGGCCCATTAGGGCAAAGCCCGCTAGACCGGATAGTGCAAGCCAACCCGCAATAAAGTCCCAGAGCGCGTTCAAATCCCACCAATGGGTCCGCCTCGGGCCTAAAAGGGGCAATGAAGATGCCAATCTCAGGCGAAAAGGGGCGGCCTGCTCTTTATTACCCGGAAAGGTGTCTGGGCGCGAGGCTAAAATGACTTCGGACTTTGAATTTTCGATGGACGGGACGTACGAAGCCCCCGCTATCATGGTGGACGACGCCGTAGTTTTCCCCGAGATGGAGGTGAGTATGACGGTTCACGAGCCTCGGAGCGCCGCCGCTGCCGCGCAGGCCTTCAGGGAGCACAACCTAGTGGTTCTGATTCCCTCTCCCAGCGTCGATTCGGCGGTGGGGGCAATCGGGACACTGGTGCTACTAAGGAGGACTGTACCATCTCAGGGCGCGGGCGCTCAGACAATCTGGAAGGGGCTCTGGAGGGTAAAGATCAGCCGCGTTCTTGTCGAGGACCCCTATGTCAGGGTGCGCTTTTCGAGGGCAGAAGAGGTGCGCGACGTTCACTCCAGAAGCGCGGAGCTGATGAAGGCCGTGTTTGACCAGATAGACGAGTTCGTCGAAATCGTCCCAGGCATCCCTCAAGAAATCATCTCCTTCCTCAAGAACGTTGATTCCCCTGGGAAGCTCTCCGACCTGTGCGCCTACTCCCCGTTCTTCACCAGGAGCGAAAGGCTCGACCTGCTTATCACGCTTGACCCTGAGGAGAGGCTGAAGAAAGTGCACGACCTCTTCGAAAAACAGCTTGGCACTCTGACGAAGATGAGCAAGACGCCAACCATATTGGAGTGCCAAACGTGCATGGACCTTGCCGACAAAGCGTTCGAAGCAGGTCCGGCAGCGGGCGCGAAGGTGGCGCGGGAGTTCCTCGAGCACCTTGCAAAGGAGCATCCA
>Ga0187769_10000012_pt1 | contig 88695 bp, 82 predicted proteins | sample 0116_SJ02_MP02_1_FD_133140 | JGI IMG/M metagenome (GOLD analysis project Ga0187769, IMG submission 133140) | Tropical peat soil microbial communities from peatlands in Department of Meta, Colombia - 0116_SJ02_MP02_10_MG | ecosystem: Environmental > Terrestrial > Soil > Wetlands > Peat | place...
GCCCGGACGCTGCGCCAAGGCTGCGTCGACAGTGGCGCGTGGTCCGATGCGCGGATCAACGCCGTTTGGAGCCAGTTCGACCAGGGCACGCAGCGGGCGATCCTCCGGCTCGTCCGGTCCGCGGACGAGAACATGCTCGGTGATAGTGGGCTGTACGCCGAGGAGGGCGGCGTGGCGCACGAAAACGGGGCGGGGAGAGCGAGAGAGACCAGCCTGATCTGGGGCGAGGAAGACCCGTGGTACCCGCCGGCGCTGGCCGACGCCTATGCCGCCCGGATGCCCGGAGCGCGGGTCGAGCGAGTCGCCGGCGCCGGCCACTGGCCATGGCTCGACCGGCCCGAGGTGGTGGAGCGCGTCGCAGCGCTACTCGAGCGATAGCCGACGCGGATCGCGCTCCCGTCGGGCCCTGCCGCCGCTGCGCCGCGTCCTCCCAACGCTGACGGCAGCGGTGATCGCAGCCGTGTACGTGATCGTGTCGCCCCGCAGCGAGGACCTCGCTGCACACCTGCTGCGGGCCAAGCTGTTCGCCACTGAGGGTTTCGGCATCTGGAACAACTGGTGGTACGCAGGACACAACGTGCCCGGCTACAGCGTGCTGTTCCCCCCGCTCGGCGCGCTGCTGACGCCGCAGTTGGTCGCCGCGATCGCGACCGTGCCGACCGCGGCCCTGTTCGAGTCGCTGGTCCACCGCCGCTACGGCGACGACGCGTGGCTCGGGGCGCTGTGGTTCGGGGCGGCGACCAGCACCAGCCTGTTCACCGGGCGCCTGACGTTCGCCGTCGGCCTGCTGCCGGCCGTTGGGTGCGCGCTGGCGCTCCAGCGCCGGCGTCCGGGGATCGCAGCGTCGCTGGCGGCGATCACCGCGCTGGCGAGCCCGGTCGACGCGGTGTTCGCGGCCCTGGCCGGCGTGGCGCAGGCGTCCGGGGCGTGGTTCGAGTACCGCAAGCTGCGGCCCGCCCTCCCGGGACTGGGCGTGGTCGTGGCGGCCGCGGCGCCCGTACTGGCTTTGGCCGTCGCCTTTCCGGAGGGTGGTTACGAGCCGTTTGCGTTCTCGGCGCTGTGGCCACTCGTGCTGATCTCGGTGGCGTTCGTGTTCGTGACCCCACGCCGTGACGTGGCGCTGCGCGCCGGCGCCGCGCTGTACGCCGCCGGGTGCATCGTGTCGTTTGCGGTCGCGAGCCCGGTCGGCAGCAACGTGACCCGCCTCGGCCCGCTGCTCGCCGGACCGCTGCTCGCGGTCCTCTGGTGGCCACGGCGCAAGGTCGCCCTTGTCGGGGTGGCGCTCCCGCTGCTGTATCTCCAGTGGCAGGCGCCGGTGCGCGACGTACGCGCCACTGCGGACGATCCCGCCGTGACGGACGCCTACTACCAACCCGTGATCTCCTATCTGAGCCGGCAGGGAGGGCAGCCGTTCCGGATCGAGATCCCATTCACGCCGTTCCATTGGGAGGCGTATGCGGTCGCGCCGCGGTTCCCACTCGCACGGGGGTGGGAGCGCCAGCTCGACACCAAGGACAACGCGCTGTTCTACAACGGCACCCTGAGCCCGGCGACCTACGAGGCCTGGCTGCATCAGCTGGCCGTGCGCTACGTGGCCGTCCCGGACGCGACGCTCGACTATGCGGCGAAGCCCGAGGTGGCGCTCATCGACCGGGGCCTGCCGTACCTGCACCTCGTGCAGCGCACCGCCCATTGGCGCATCTACGCGGTAGAGGATCCGACTCCGCTCGCCCAGGGACCCGGCCGCATGACCGCACTCGGCCCGAACTGGCTCCAACTCGACGCACGCACGGCCGGAACTTTCCTCGTCCGTGTCCGCTTCAGTCCCTACTGGGCGATCACCCAGGGGTCGGGTTGCGTCGCGCCCGCCGGGGCCTTCACGCAGCTCCAGCTCCGCCGCCCCGGTCCGGTCCACGTGGCGATCCGGTTCTCGCTGACCCGGATCGGCGCGACCTCGCCGCGCTGCACCTGACGCGAGCTGCCCAAGGCAGTATTACGCCCCGATCCGGCCGGAGAAGCCGGCTCGGTAGCATCTTCATAACATGGGGCGCGTCCTTCGATTCATCGAGACGCGGGTCCTGCCGCGTGGCTGGATCGATCTTTTTCGTCAGATCCTGCTGTTTCTCGGCGCGCTCGGGCTGTACGACCTGGTCCGAGGGCTTGTCGAGAGCGGCAACCCGTACAAGCCGTTTGGCGATGCGATGCGGATCATCGACCTCGAGCGGACGCTGCACGTCTTCATCGAGCCGAGCGTCCAGGAGTGGGCGCTCAACAAGCACTGGCTGATGGATGGCCTCGACTGGATCTACCTGAACGGTCACTTCTTCGTGACGCTCGCGGTCCTGGCGTTCATCTACGCGCGGCGCAACCAGTCGTTCTACTTCGTGCGCAACATGTTCATGATCTCGATGTGCTTGGCGCTCATCGGGTACTGGCTGTATCCGACGGCGCCGCCGCGGCTGATGCCGGAGTGGGGCTTCACCGACGCGATCTCCCAATTCGTGACCGGGGGCAGCGGCTCGGTCGACTTCGGGCCGACCAAGGCGTTCCTCAACTTCTACGCCGCGGTCCCCTCGATGCACGTGTGCTTCGCGGTGATGATCGGAGGATCGATGTCGCGATTGGTGTCTTGGCGTCCGGGTAAGATCGCTTGGGCTCTCTACCCGCTACTGATCACGTTCGTGGTCGTCGCCACCGCCAACCACTACCTCACCGACGTGTTCCTCGGGGCCCTCACCGCCGGCGTATCGGCGCTGCTCGCGCAGCGGCTGCTGGCGCGGGCACGGCCGGACGTCTGGGCGTTCGGCCACGCCACCGCGTGAGCACGCCCGAACAGACCCGGCGTCCGCGCCCGCGCCGCAACGGCGCCCCTCGCCGGCAACGCTCGCCCCGGCTCGGACCGACCGCGCAGGAGATGATGCGCAACCGCTTGATCGAGTCGCGGCTCACGCCGAACGCGATCTCGCTGACCGGGTTTGCCCTCAATCTCGCCGCCGCCGCCCTGATCGTGGACCGTCTGTTCTTCGCGGCCGGGCTCGCTTTCATCGTCGGCTCGATCATGGACACGCTGGACGGGCGCTACTCGCGCATGTCGGGCAAGGGGACGGTGTTCGGGGCGTTCCTGGACTCGACGCTCGACCGCCTCGAGGAGGGAATCGTGCTGATCGCGGTCGGCGCCTACTTCGCCTCCCGCCACAACCAGGTGGCAGCCGCCGCGACCGTGGCGGCGGTGCTCGGCTCGCTGATGGTCTCCTACACCCGCGCCCGCGCCGAGGCGCTCGGCGTGGAGTGCAAGGTGGGGCTGGCAACGCGCCCGGTGCGCGTGGTCATCCTGTCGATCGGCCTGGTGTTCGCCAAGGGCGCATCGCTCGGCCACTTTGAGCTGCTCGCGCCCGCGGTGTACGTGCTGGCGGCTCTGACCGTCTTCACGACCCTCCAGCGCATCTTCCACGTGCGCCGGCAGCTCAAGCGGATGGCCGATCAACCGGTGTAACGAACCCCGCCTCGCGGAATACCTGTATTGGCCCGCGAGACCCTGATCCCGGCGCGGGACCTCACACTTAGAAAGGCAGCCCAGACAGTGAGCACGACCATCGGTTCCACCAACGGCGCCGCTCGCTACCAGGACGGCAAGGTCCGGGTGGCGATCATCGGCGTCGGCAACTGCGCCAGCTCGTTCGTGCAGGGCGTCCGCTATTACCGCGACGCCGACCCGCGCGAATCGGTGCCCGGGCTGATGCACGTCGACCTAGGCGGCTACCACGTGCGCGACATCGAGTTCAGCGCCGCGTTCGACATCGACGCCGAGAAGGTCGGCAAGGACCTTTCCGACGCGATCTTCTCCGGCCAGAACAACACCTTGAAGTTCGTCGAGTCGGTCCCGAAGCTCGGGGTGACCGTGGAGCGCGGGATGACCCACGACGGCCTCGGCAAGTACCTCAAGGAGAAGATCACCAAGGCGCCCGGCCCCACCGCCGACATCGTCGACATCCTCAAGGACACCCACACCGACGTGGTCGTGTCCTACCTCCCGGTCGGCTCCGAGCAGGCCACCAAGTGGTACGTCGAGCAGGTGCTCGAGGCCGGCTGCGCGTTCGTCAACTGCATCCCGGTGTTCATCGCGCGCGAGGAGTACTGGAACAAGCGCTTCAAGAAGGCCCGGCTGCCGATCATCGGTGACGACATCAAGTCGCAGGTCGGCGCCACCATCGTCCACCGTGCGCTCGCCCGGCTGATGCACGACCGCGGGGTCAAGCTGCTGCGCACCTCCCAGCTGAACGTGGGCGGCAACATGGACTTCTACAACATGCTCGAGCGCGAGCGCCTCGAGTCCAAAAAGATCTCGAAGACCAACGCGGTCACCTCGATCGTGGGCCACGAGCTGCCGCCCAGCGACGTCCACGTGGGCCCGTCGGACTACGTCCCGTGGCTCACCGACCGCAAGTGGGCACACATCCGCCTCGAGGGCGAGGCGTTCGGCGACGTGCCGCTGCAGATGGAGCTCAAGCTCGAGGTGTGGGACTCGCCCAACTCGGCCGGGATCGTGATCGACGCCGTGCGCTGCTGCAAGCTCGCTCTCGACAACGGCCTTTCGGGCCAGCTCGACGGGCCAAGCTCGTACCTGATGAAGTCGCCGATGCACCAGCGCCCGGACGACGAGGCGCGCGAGCTGACCGAGAAGTTCATCGCCAAGTACGCCCGCAAGCCCAAGCCGGCTAAGGCGCCGCCGTCAGGCGCCGCCGACCGTCCTCAGAGGCCATCGAAGTCGAAGGCCGGCTCGAGCTGAGAAGGTCCTAAACTGCCGCTCGTGCCCGGCGAGCGGCTCGCGATCGCGCAGGTGACGCCGTTCGCCTGGGAGGTGGCGCACGAAGTCAACGACTACGTGGCCCGCGTCTCGCGCGAATTGGCGCTGCGCGGGCACCGGGTGCTGATCATCGCCCCGTCCGAGTCAGGGGTGCTCGTGCGCGACAGCCGGCGCGCCATCCGTAACGACGCCGTCTCGCTGCTCGAGCGCGCCGACGGCGAACCGCTCGTGCTCGAGGTGGGGGAGGTCCTGCCGTTCTCGCCCACCCGCCGGCGCGCCGCCTCGCTGCCGCTGGACGTGGCCAGGACGATCGAGGAGGCGCTCAGCAACCTGCCGCTCGACATCGTCCACGTCCACGAACCGTTTGCCCCGAGCGCCTCCAGCGTCGCGCTCCGGCACTCGCGGGGGCTCAACGTGGGCAGCTTCCACGGTCCGACCGAGCGGATCCTCTCCACACAGCTGACCCGGCCGCTGTCGCGACTCCTGTTCGGGCGCCTCGACGCCCGCATCGCCAGCTACGGCGCCACCCGCGACCTGCTCCAGCGCTACTTCCCGGGCGAGTACCGCGTGATCTGGCCCGGTGCCGACGTCGAACCGATTCCGGGGCGGCCCGGGGATAGTGCGGCGGCGCCTTCGGCGGCGCCTGGCGATCCCCCGCAGCTGCTGTTCAGCGCCGCCGAGGAGCGCGGCGCCCTGCGCCTGTTCCTGCGCGCGCTGCGCACGCTGCCAGCCGAGCCCGCCTGGCGCGCCACCGTGTGGTCTGCGCGCCCCCTGGCCGCGCCGGCGACGCTGAGCCGCGCGCTGCGCGACCGCGTGCAGTTCGTCGACGCGCAGCAGATGCCCCAGGCCCAGGCCCTGGCCGCTGCCAACGTGCTGGTGCTCGCCTCGGAGGGGCTCCGCCCGGCGCCGGGTACGCTCCTGCGCGCGCTGGCCGCCGGCGTCGTGCCCGTCGCCTCGCGGCTGGGCGCCTATGAGGAGCTACTAGGGCAAGGCGAGTACGGCTTCGAGTTCGAGCCCGGCGATGTACAGACGCTGTCCACTCACCTGGCCAGGCTGATCGAGGAACCGGCCCTGCGAGCCTCGAGCCACGCCCGGGAGCGCGAGCTCCGGACGCGGTTCGGCTGGCCCCGTGTCGCCGATGACCTCGAGGACGTCTACGCGGGGCTCATCGCCCGTCGGCACGACACGCGCGCCAACGGTCGCGTGCGGTCCCGACTGACCAACCGACGCATGATCGACGTCGACCTGCACATGCACACCGACCATTCCTACGACTGCGCGACGCCGGTAGAGGTGTTGCTGGCCGAGGCGCGTGCCCGCGGTCTGGGGGCGATCGCGGTCACCGACCACAACGAGGTCTCCGGCGCCCACGCCGCCCGCGAGCGGGCCGACGGGATCGCGGTGATCGTCGGCGAGGAGGTCAAGACGGCCGACCAGGGCGAGGTGATCGGGCTGTTCATCGAGGACAAGATCCCGCGCGGAATGACCCTCCAGGAGACGATCGCCGAGATCAAGCGCCAGGGCGGCCTCGTTTATGTGCCGCACCCGTTCGACCGGCTCCACTCGGTACCCGACTACGAGCACCTGCTCGACGTCCTCGACGACGTCGACGCGATCGAGGTATTCAACCCGCGTGTGGCCATCACCGAGTTCAACGACGAGGCCGCCCGATTCGCCGCCAAGTACCGGATTCCGGCCGGTGCGGGCTCGGATGCGCACGTGCCCCAGGGCCTCGGTTCGGTGCGGATCCGGATGCGCGAGTTCGACGGCCCCGAGGAGTTCCTCGAGTCGCTCCGGGACGCCGACATCGTCCGCAATCCGGCCAGCCTCCTGTACGTTCAGGCACTCAAGTTCCTGCAGACCAAGGCGCTGCCCCCCGGTGCGCGGCGGGCCTCGCGAGAGCGGCGGGTGCGCCGCGCGATGGGGCTCGATCGCCGGCGGCCGAACGGTCGCGGCAGCCGCAACTCCTGATGCACCCGCAAGGACAAGCTCGCGAGCCGTCCAATCGGACAGCGATGCCCGCGACCGACGACGAAATCCGGGAGAAGTACCTCGAGCGCGCAATTCGCGAGCTGAACGCCTTCTCCCGGGAGGTCCAGGCGTGCACCCACTGCCCACGGGGCGCGCTCATGCCGGTGCTGGGCTCGGGACATCCCCAGGCCGACATCTTCCTGATCAAGCACTCGGCCCGGCCGTCGGAGGTCGAGGAGGGAGTGGCCTTCTACGGCCGCGCCGGCAACGCGCTCATGAAGTCGCTCAAGCGCCTGTCGATCGACCCGCTCGCGGTGTACGGAACGCTGTGCGTCAAGTGCCCGGTGGCCGACCCTGTGATGGCCGATCCCGGATGCGTCGGCCGGCTGGTCGAGGAGATCGCGATCGTCTCGCCCAAGATCGTGGTGGTCATGGGTCCAGACGCGCTGACCGTGGTCAACGAGCTCGACCTCCCGCTTCGTCGCGATCTCCACCCCGTCTCCGGCGAACTCCAGCGGCTGACGCCGTCGATCGAGGCGCTCTACGTGCCCAACATCGACGACTCGCTCGACGAGGAGAACGCCAAGCGGGCGTTCTGGGCGGCCTTCCGGGTGCTCGGGCAGTGGTGGGCTGACCTCCCGCCTTATTAGCTCCCCGGGGCCGGGCTTGCGGCAAGCGTCGTAAAAACCCGGTCGCGGCCGCGGCTCGAACCCGCTAGGCTCGCGAGTCATGGACCTAGAGGAGAAGTCCCTCGAGGAGATCGGCGACCGCTGCGAGGAGTGCGGCGCCAAGCTCACCAAAGCGGAGATTCAGGCCGCGCTGGAGTCGGGCGGACCGGCGCTGTGTACGGTCCACGCGGAAGAGTTCGTCTCGGTCGATGAAGACGACGAGTTCGAGGACGAGTAAGGCGCCGGTTCAGGGCGCCTACATCGTCAGGATGATCTTGCCGAGCTTGCCGCCCTCGGCGAAGCGGTCGTAAGCCGCCGGCGCCTCCGCGAGCGGATAGGTGGCCGCGATCGGCACGTGAACGGCGCCCGACACCAGCAGCGGCAGGACCGAGCGTTCGACGGCACGCGCGGTCATCGCCTTCTCCTCGAGCGGGCGGGGGCGGAGCGTCGAGTTGAAGATCCGGGCTCGCTTCTGCATCGCCAGGCCCAGATTCAGCTCGGCTTTGGCGCCGGCGCTGATCCCGATAACCATGATCCTGCCCCACAGATCGAGCGCCTGCAGGTTGGCGGGTAAGTTTGGAGCGCCCACCAGCTCGAGGATCACGTCGAACGGTCCGTGCTCCTCGAAGCCCTCGGGGGCGATCACCTCCGCCCCCAGCTCGGCGACTTGCCTGCGATGGTCCGGGTTACGGACCGTGGCGGTGACGCGCGCCCCGGCGGCCCGCCCGAGCTGGATCGCGGCGGTGCCGACGCCGCCGGCACCGCCGTGGACGAGCAGCCGCTCACCGGCCTCCAGCCCGGCCTGCGTGAAGACGCCGTCATGGGCCGTCGTGAACACCTCGGGCACGCCACCGGCCTCGGCCCAGTCCAGGTTGTCGGGAACCGGCATCAGGATCCGCTCGTGGACGACCGCGAGCTCGGCCTGGCCGCCCCCGGCCACGATCGCCATCACCCGGTCGCCGTCATTGAAGCGATTGGCGCCCGGACCGCGCTCGACCACCTCGCCGGCCAGCTCCAGGCCGGGGATGTCCTGCGGAGCGCCCGGGGGTGCCGGATAGAACCCGCGGCGCTGCATCATGTCGGCGCCGTTCACCCCGGCGGCACGGACCCGGACCAGGCACTCGCCGGCGCCGGGCGTCGGGTCGGGATGGTCCTCGACCGTGAGGTTCTGGTCTTTGATCGTGACCGCCCGCATGAGAATCCGATTCAGGGGAGGACGGTGACGAGCGTCCCGTAGCTCAGATAGCCCCAGGCCTGCTCAGCGGCGTCGTAGGGCAGCTCGACGCACCCCAGGCTCTGCGGCGACCCGTAGAACGCCCGCGGCATGTAGTGGACGGCGTCGCCCCCGTTGAAGTACGCGACAAACTGCACGAAGTCGGCATAGTGCGACCCGTCCGGGTTGGTGCCCTGCATGGTCTGGCTTCGCAGACGCTCGTACACCGGAAACGTCCCGGTCGCGGTGCCCTGACCGGGAATGCCGGTGTTGGCGGGTGTCCGAAGGACGACGCGGCCGTCGTGGTACAGGGTGAACGACTCCGGGCTGCTCTCGCTGGCTACCGCGTAGCTATAGCCACCTGTGTTGAACTGGCGGTGGGCGCGGGCGCTCAGCAGCGCTTCCCACAAGGCGGTGCTGGCGACCCCGTCGATAGCGAGCCCGTGCTGGGATTCGAAGGCCATGATCGCTCCCCTGAGCACCATGGACTGGTCGCCGGTCCACAGCTCGTGCAGCTCCGCCGGCCAGGCGCCGCCGAACTCCAACCGCCCCGCGGGCGGCTGGAAGATGGCGCGGAGCTGCCCGGCCGTGTCCTCCGGGCGCGGCTGATGCTCGATCGAAGTGAGATGGACGGGCAGATAGCGGAGCTCTGCCAACAGCTGCGTGAGCCGCACGGTCGACCCGTTCTCCACCAGCAACGTGGCCGTGACGGCTTTGGACAGCGTCGCACCGTCGGTGGCCGCCATGCGCTTCGGGACGGTGATCCGCACGACGGTGCCGGGCAGATATGCGCCGGTCGGCGTGAAGCTGAGCGTCGTCGGGTTCGGCTCTGACCAGGTGCCGGCGGTCGCCGGAGACAGCCTGGGCTCAGAGCGCGCGGTCACCGGTGCGAGCGCCGAGGAGAATCGCAGCACGATGCTCGCGTCGCCGGGGACCGTGCCCTTCGGGGAGACGGCGGTCAGCCGCAGTGCCGGCACGGCGGACGTGGCGGCCCGCGCTTGGGCCGCGCCCCCGCCGAGCGAGAGAGCGGCCGCGAGAACGGCGACCGGGATGCTGCGGATTCTCATGGGAACAGGATTACCCACGCTCGAGCACCGCGACCGCCTCGATGTGCGGCGTCTGGGGGAACATATCGACCGGCCGTACCTTACGCAGCTGGTATCCGGCCTCGACCAGCTGGGCGGCGTTCGGCGCCAGCGTGGTCGGGTTGCACGACACGTACACGATCCGGCGCGGCCCCGCCTCGATGATCCGGCGGACTACTTTCTGGGACAGTCCCGAGCGGGGCGGATCGACCACGAGAACGTCGGGCCGCCCGGCGCGCTGCACGAGCTCGCGCAGGGCGAGCCTGACGTCGCCGGCGAAAAAGCGGGCGTTCTCGATCTCGTTGCGCCGGGCCCCCGTGATCGCGTCGGCGATCGCCTCCTCGATCAGCTCGAGCCCCCACACCTCGGCGGCACGCGGCGCCATCAGCAGCCCGATCGTTCCGATCCCGCAGTACAGATCGAACACCCGGTCGGTGCCCGTCGGCTGGGCGTAGTCGATCGCCAGCTCGTACAGGCGCTCGGCCATCTCGGTGTTGGTCTGAAAGAACGCACTCGGGGAGATGTGCATCCGCAGTCCGCCGATCTCCTCCCTCAGCCGATCTCGGCCGGCGATGAGCTCCGTCTCGCCGCCCTGCGTCGTCTCGGCCACGCTGTCGGTCTGGGTCCGGAGCAGCCCTTGGAGCGGCTGCACGGCCTCGCTCAGACCGGCGGTGTCCAGCCGGCCGGGATTCGTGACCAGTCGGACCTGTAGCTCGCCGGTGCGCCGGCCCTCCCGCACCACCAGGTTCCGAAGCAGCCCTTCGCCCGTGCGGCGGTCGTACGCGGTGAGGCCTTGCGAGCGACACCACGCGACGACGCGTTCGCGAGCGGCGTTCCCAGCTTCCGACGCGAGCAGGCAGTCCGTGACCTCGACGATGTCCTCCCAGCGGCCGGGGGCGTGGAAGCCGCACACGAGCCGGCCGGTCTCGTCGGTCCCGAACGAGTACTCGAGCTTGTTGCGGTAGCGCCACTGCTCGGCGGCGGGCACGATCGGCTCGAGCTCGAACCCTTCAAGCCGCCCAATCCGGCGCAGGGCATCCTCGACCTGATCGTGCTTGACCTCGAGCTGACGCTCGTACGGGAGCACCTGCCAGGGCGCCCCGGGATGGTCGGCGCGCGGCGCGATGCGCTCGGGGCCCGGCTCGAGGATCTGAACTGCACGGGCCTGCGCATACGCACGCTTCGCGTTCAGCACCTCGGCGCGGACCCGGTCGCCGGGGATGGCGTCCTGGACGAACACGACGTATCCGTCGAGGCGTGCGACGCCCGCGCCCCCGAAAGCGAGCGAATCGACCGTGAGCTCGAGGATCTCGCCGCGCGCGGGGCGGGCCCGCGCCGTGCCGGTAGGAGGATTCATCCGTTCTAGGATGACAGCGCCGAGCGGATCCCGACCGGGTCGGCGTCGAGCTGGAGCAGGATCCGGGCCGCCGCGCCGTCCCGCTCGAGCCGGCTCTGTGAGGTGTTCAGTCAGTCCGAGTTCAGGGATCGATCGATGGCGGCGAGCACGGACTTCCGGTTGGCGTGGCGCCGCTCGTAGTCGCGAACCTTACGCAGCTCCGCTGGGGAGAGCCCGTCGAGGCGGGACTGCACCTGGGCGGCCGTCAGCTCGTCGTAGCCGAGGATCGGAAACGGCGACCCGGCGCCAACGGTCCGCCGCGCCCGGTCCGCACTGCGCAGCAGGAGGTCGAGGGACTCGCTGCGTCGCGCACGAATCGTGGCCGATCCGAGCTGCTGGCGCCCGCGCCCGAGGAGTCGTTCGACGTCGGACAGCAGCTGGTCGGTCTGCTGACGCCCGCGGTTGACCAGCTCGGCCGCCAGCTCGTCGGCATCCGTGCGCGTCATCCGGCCACGAGCGGCCGCGTCGTCGACGATCTCCTGGATCCGTTCGCGCGAGAGCACGACCAGTCCGAGCGGCCGGAAGATCCGACTCACGAGCTGCTCGGCAAGACCGGTCAGGCCGTCGGCAGCGTCGGCTCCGATCGATGCCGACGCGCCGGCCCGGTGCGCGTTCCTCGAGGCGTGGTTGGAGGCGTTCGATTTGGCCAGCGAGCGCGACGCATTGGTCGGGCGAGACCCTGTGCCTGACTGGGATTTCGGTGACGGCATGGCTTTGGCTCTCCTTCCCGAAAGCTCCGCTGAGCGTACCCAAACTCCGTGACCTCAAGCGCCGGCGAGGCTCTGGTTGGCTGCGTTGGGCACCGCCTCAGGCGCTGGTCAGCAGCTCAAGCAGAGCCTTCTGGGCGTGGCGCCGGTTCTCTGCCTGGTCCCAGATCCGCTGGCGCGACCCGTACAGCACCTGCGCGGTTATCTCCTCGCCCGGATGAGCCGGCAGGCAGTGCAGTGCGATCGCGCCCGGGGCCGCGAGATCGAGCAGATCGTCCGTGAGGGCGTAGGCGGACAGCATGTGCCGGCGCTCGTCGGCCGACTTGGGATCGTCGCTCATGCTCACCCACACGTCGGTGTAGACGGCGTCGGCCCCCGTCACGGCTTCGCGCGGATCATCGGTGAGGGTGCCGTGGGCACCGGCCTCGAGCTGAAAGCCATCGGGCGAGGCGACGCGGACCTCGACACCCACCGCTGCCCCCAACGCGACCAGGGAACGTGCGACGTTGTTGCCATCGCCGACGTAGGCGACGGTCAGGCCGTCGAGGCGGCCAAACGTCTCGCGGAGCGTGACCAGGTCCGCGAGCGCCTGGCAGGGATGGTGAAGGGGGCTCAGCATGTTGATCACCGGCACGGTCGCGTGGGCCGCCATCTCGGTGATGAGATCCTCGTCGCCGGTCCGGATCCCAATCGCCACCGCGTGGCGCGAGAGCACGTAGGCCGTGTCCCGAACCGACTCGCCGCGGGAGAGCTGGAGCTCATCGGGGCGCAACACCATCGCGTGCCCCCCGAGCTCGGCGATCCCCGCGTCGAACGAGACGCGCGTCCGGGTCGAGGGCTTCTCGAAGATCAGCGCCACCGTGCGCTTGCGCAGGGCGTCGGAGCTGTAGGGCGCCGCCTTGAGCTCGAGCGCGCGCTCGATCAGGGCCTGCACCTCGTCGGCGCTCAGTTCGGACCCGGTGATCAAGTGGCGCGGCAAGCGGCGAGTGTACGTTGCGTTGCCGCTGATGCGCGTGCTGACCTGGAACCTGTTGCATGGTCGGGCCGTCCCGCCCGCGGGACGGGATCTCTTTGACGATTTCACGGGCGCGTTGGCAGGCTGGGAGTGGGACGTGGCGCTGCTCCAGGAGGTGCCGCCGTGGTGGCCTGCGCGGCTGGCCGATCGACTCGGCGCCGAGGAGCGCCTGGTCCTAACTTCGCGCAACGCGCTGCTGCCGGCGCGTCGCGCGATCGCGATCCGCCGGCCAGACCTGGTCAAGTCAAACGGCGGAGGCTGTAATGCCATCCTCGTCCGGGGCAACGCCGTGGCCGAGCACCGGTGGCGGCGGCTGTGCGTGTGGCCCGAACGGCGGTGGGTCCATGCCGTGCGACTGCGGGGCACCGGCGCCTGGGTAGCAAACCTCCACGGTGGCGGCGCGATCCGGGATGCGCGCCGGGCCGCCGCGGCGGCTCTGCAGTGGGCGGGCGACGCTCCGGTCGTGCTCGGCGGGGACTTCAACATTCGCGGGCTCTCGCTCGACGGGTTCTCGTACGCCGGCGGCCACGGCGTCGACCTGGTGTTCGCGCGCGCCTTTCAGCCCGGCACGACCGAGGTGCTCGACCGCGGGCCGCTCTCGGATCACGCTCCGGTGCTCGTGACACTAAGTCAATAGAGTTACTTGACATGTCCGCCCGACGCCGCGCGTTCCCCCGACATCGCCTACATCGGGCAGGTCGCCCGTTCAGCCGAGCCGGGTAGCCGAGCCTCAGGTGAGGCGATCGGCCAACTCCAGGGTCTCCGGCGAGGCCTTGGCGGTCGACCCCGAGTCGAACGGCGGCTCGGGGTCGTACTCGATCGCCAGCTGGATCGCCCGCGCCACCTCTTCGCCGGCGACGCGCGCCGCGAGCGTGAGCGCCATGTCGATCCCTGACGACACGCCGGCCGCGGTGATGATCTTGCCCTGTTCGACGACCCGGCGCGCGACCGGGGTGGCGCCGAACTCGGGCAGCTTGTCGAGGAGGCGCCAGTGCGTGGTGGCCTCGAGGCCGTCGAGGAGGCCGGCGGCGCCGAGTAGGAGGGCGCCCGTGCAGACCGACGTCGTCCACCGAGAGGTCTCATCAGCGGAGCGCAACCAGCCGAGCAGCTCCTCATCGCTCATCAGGGCCCGGGTGCCGTAGCCACCCGGTACCACGATCACCTCGGGATGCGGCACGTCGGACAGGGCCTCATCGGCGGTGAGCGTCAGCATCCCGTTGCCGGTGCGCTTGGGCCCGGGCCCCTTGGCGATGAAGTGAACGTGCGCCTCGGGCAGTCGCGACAGGACCTCGTAGGGCCCGATCGCGTCGAGCGCGGTGATGCCGTCGAAGATCGGGATCGCGATGTCCATGGGGAAGCCTATGAGCCGCGTCCGGCGCGCAGGCCGAAGCCGCGCAGCACGAGCAGCGCCTTCTCCCCGAGCGTCCCTCGCGCCGGCAGGACCCCGAGCTGGGTGGCCGCGTCGTACAGGTCGTAGAAGCCGCGGACGCGCAGCAACTGGTTGCGCCGGATCTCGCAGTAGAAGACACAGTGCACAACGACGAATCGGTTGGTGGCGGGTAGACCGTCGAGCGGCTCGCGGTGGGTGGCGAGCAGTTTGCACGGCGCGGCGACGAAACGTTCGTTGTTCAGCCGCTCACCCGTCTGTTCAACCCGCGCGTCCGGGAACGCCGACCACAGGCGCGCGGGATGGCGGAGGAACTGGTCGAGCCCCTCGAGTGGCTCCGGGGTGAGGGGATCCTCGTAATGGATCTTGGTCGAGCAGACGGCTTCGAAGGCCGCCTCGTCCCGGCCCGACCAGGCGGCCTCCCAGGCGTCGATCAGCTCGTCAATCGTCACTGCGAGGCATTGTCGAACACCGGCAGCCCCTGATCCGGTGTCGAGGCCTCGGCGTAGCGCCGGCGCGGGATCCGGCCGGCCCCGCGCGCCAGCCAGCCCGACTCGACCGCGAGCCGGATGGCGCGCGCCATCGCCACCGGGTCGTGGGCGCGCGAGATCGCGCTCGCACACAGCACCGCGTCGCACCCCAGCTCGATCGCGAACGCGGCGTCCGACGCCGTACCCACGCCGGCGTCGAGGATCACCGGAACGCCGGCCCGCTCGACGATGATCGAGATGTTGTACGGATTGCGGATCCCCATCCCGCTCCCGATCGGGGAGCCCAGCGGCATCACCGCGGCGCACCCCACGTCCTCCAGCCGGCGGGCCAGAATCGGATCGTCGGTGGTGTAGGGGAGAACCACGAAGCCGTCGTCGATGAGGGCTTCGGCGGCACTGACGAGCTCAACCGCGTCGGGCAGCAGCGTGCGGTCGTCGCCGATGACCTCGAGCTTGATCCAGTCGGTTCCGAACGCCTCGCGCGCGAGCTGTGCCGTGATGATCGCGTCCCGGGCGGTGTAGCAGCCGGCCGTGTTCGGCAGCACCCGCACCCGGGCGCCATCGAGAACGTCGAGGATCGAGCCTCGGGCGGCCGGATCGAGCCGCCGCAGCGCCACCGTGCACATCTCTGTCCCGGATGCGTCGAGCGCGGCGGCCAGGATCTCGTGGTTGGTGAAGCCGCCGGTGCCGAGGATCAGCCGGGACTGCATCTCCCGGCCGCTGATCGTGAGGGACATCTGTTCGTTCATCTCGTCAACCTCCTTGCACGGCCACGACCACCTCGATCTTCGCGCCCGCGCGCAGCTCCGTGCTGGGCCACTGCGCGCGCGGGACCACTTCGCCCTCGAGCGCCACGGCGACGCCGCGGCCCTCGGGCGCATTGTGGAGCGACGCGATCACGCTGGCCACGGTGGCGCCGTCTGGAAGCTCATGGCGGTCGCCGTTGATCGTCACGGACATCGTCATGCCGGCACCGCGACGCCGGCCGCAAAACGTGTGGGGGCGAAATCCCGAGCCGCCGGAAAGCCGGGGTCTTCAGCCGTGAGTCCCGCGACCACGATCTGCGCGGTGATCGGGGTGAGGAGGATCCCGTGGCGGAAGTGACCGGTCGCCCAATGGAGGCCCGGAACCGCCCCCGGACCGATGGCCGGCGCGTTGTCAGGCGTGGCCGGCCGGAGACCGGCGGCGACCTCGTCGATCACCAGCTCGGTGATGGAGGGCAGCAGCTCGAACGCGTTGCGCAGCAGGTCGAAGACGCCGCCCGCGGTGACCGTGGTGTCGAAACCGCGCTCCTCCATGGTCGCTCCGAGCACGTAGCGCCCGTCGCCCCGCGGAACCAGGTAGGCGCCGGTCATCCGCAAAGCGTGACTGAGCAGCCCGGGGCCGTTCGGGTCGTGCAGGCGGAGGATCTGACCCTTGACCGGGTGAATCGGCACCCTCGCCTCGTCGGGCAGACCACCCACTGTGTCGGACCACACGCCAGCGGCCAGCACGACGTGTTCGGCGCTGACCCGCTCGCCGTCGGCAAGCTCGACACCGGTGACCCGCTCCCGATCGATCGTGACCCGGCTGACCGCCGCGTTCAGACGGACCTCGGCGCCGGCCGCGCCTGCCGCCTGACCGACCGCCGGCGTCAGCCGGCGCGGGTCGATCGCATGGTCATCGGGGATCTCGAGCGCGAGCCGCAACGTTGGGGTGAGCGCGGGCTCGAGCCGACGGGCCTCGCTCGCGAGCAGGCGGCGCGCGGGCAGTCCGAGCCGTTCCCGAAGGGCGAGCTCGCGCGTCAGCGCCTCCGCCTCGTCGGCGTCGCGCGCGCCGAACAGCGTCCCGCAGCTCAGGAACCCCGGATCCATGCCCGAGCTTTCCTGTAGCTCGGCCACGAACTCCGGGTACGCGCGGGCGCTGGCGAGACCCAGGCGCATCAGCGGCTGCTCGGTGGCGATCGCCTCGCTGATCGGCGCGATCATGCCGGCGGCGATCGGCGTGGTGCCGGTGCCGACCTGGGCGGCCCGTTCGAGCACGACCACCTTCAGGCTCCGCTGAGCCGCGCGCCACGCGACCGCGAGGCCGATGACGCCCGCGCCTACCACGGCGACGTCGAATGAGCTTGTGCGGTTGGGCAAGGTTCGCGCTCCCTGCGCCGGCATTATCCGGTTCAGGTTCAGACGGTCGGCGGCTCGGGGCCGCCCTCTCAGCCCGCTGGTAGGGCTCCCGTTTGGTCAATCCTAGCGCGGGGATGCCGGCCGGCTGCGGGGCTGTGATGAACGCCGTCCCGCGACGTAGTACTCACGATGACGGTGCGACGCGGACTCGCGGCCTTGCCAGCGTCGGTGGCGCTGGGCTGCACGTCGGCCGGTAGCCCACCCGGCGGCCGGCCGGCGCGCTCCTGCCACACTTCGACGCGTGCCAGATCGACGCGAACGACTGCGAGCCGCCCGGCTGTACCTCGTGTGCGACGAGCAGCCCGATGGGTTCCTGCAGGCGGTCCTGGGCGCCGGCGTGGACATGATCCAACTGCGGATGAAGGACGCCGGCGATGACCAGATCGTGGCCGCGGGCTGCAGATTCGCCCGCGCGGCCGCGGAGCACGGCGCGCTCTTCATCCTCAACGACCGACCGGATCTCCTCGACGCGACCGGGGCCGACGGCGTACACGTGGGCCAGGACGACGTCTCCGTCGTCGCGGCCCGCGCGACCGTGGGTCCCGACCGGCTGGTCGGCCTATCCACCCACAGCCCCGAGCAGGTGGACGGCGCCGCCGGCGTGCCCGTCGACTACATCGGGGTGGGCCCGGTCCACGAGACGCCGACGAAGCCCGGTCAGCCGGCGGTCGGGCTCGCGCTCGTGCGCTACGCCACCGAGCACGCCACCGTGCCGTTCTTCGCGATCGGCGGGATCGCGCCGGCCAACGTCGACGCGGTCCGTGGAGCGGGAGCCGAACGGATCGCGATCGTGCGCGCGCTGACCGAGGCCGCCGACCCGGCGGAGGCCGCCCGGCGTCTGCGCTCGGCGATCGGCGCGCCCGCGCGCACGGGCGAGGTGCGAGTTGGCGCAACGTAGACGCAAACAACGCCCGGCCGCCCGGCACCCGCCGTCGACCGCCGCCCCCGTGGCGACGCCGCCGCGTCCTGCCTCGAGCGCGCCGACAGCTCCCGCCGCAGTGCCGTCACCGAGCCGCTCCGAGGCCCGTAACGCGGCGGTCCGGGCGACGCTCGCCCCGCTGGCTCCCGGCGAGCGGCCGTGGCCGCTCAAGATCGCGGCCCTGATCGCGCTGCTGATCGGCGCCAGCGACCTGGTCGCCGTGCTCATCAACGGCAAGTTCAACGTCGGGGGCGCGCATGCCGGCGCCGGCGGCGTGATCCTGTTCTCGGCGGTGATGCTCGTGTGCGCCTGGGGCATGTGGCAACGTCGTTACTGGGCCGTGCTCGGCTTCCAGGCGATCCTCGTCTTCGTGATCCTGTTCTTCTCGCTGCTCCTGATGCGCGCGGCGAACCTGCTGGCGTTGGTGGCCAGCGTGCTCGTGGTCGCCGGCAGCGGTTACCTGTTCTTCAAGCTGGTCCGGGTCCTGAGCCGCCTCCAGATGCCCCAGCCGCCGTCGCGTTAGGCGCGTGAGCAGCGAATCGCTGTCCCAGTCCGGGCGAGCACCCGCGGGGGAGCGCGCCACCACCCTTCTATAGTCTCCCGCCGCATGCCAGAGGCCTCTTACGACTGCATCGTGATCGGCTCCGGACCCGGCGGATACGTGGCCGCGATCCGCGCTGCCCAACTCGGGATGAAGACGGCGGTCATTGAGAAGGATCGCGTCGGCGGCCGGTGCCTTAACTACGCGTGCATCCCGGCCAAGGCGATCCTCCGCGTCGCCGACGTGCTCACCGAGATCCGCGAGGCCGACGACTTCGGCATCAAGCTCACCGCGGAGCCGCAGGTCGAGTGGCCGGGCGTGCTCGCCAGAAGGGAAAAGGTGGTCAAGACCCTCACCGGTGGCGTGTCTGGCCTGTTCAAGAAGAACGCGATCGAGCTGATCGAAGGCGAAGGCGCGCTTGCCGGCGCCGGCGCGGTCACCGTCAACGGGCAGCAGATCGCGGCCAAGACGATCATCGTCGCCACCGGATCGGTGAAGCGCTCGATTCCGGGCACGGAGTTCGGCGGTCGGGTGATCGGCACCGAGGAGGCGTGGGCCCTGCCCGAGTTGCCGCAGAGCCTGGCCGTGGTCGGCGCCGGCGCCTCAGGGGCCGAGATCGCCTCGGCCTACGCGCGCCTCGGCTCGACCGTGACCCTGATCGAGGCGCTCGAGCGCGTCCTGCCCACCGAGGACGAGGACATCTCGAAGGTGGTCGACCGCGGTCTGAAGCGCCAGGGGATCACCGTCCATACCAGCACCTTCGTCGAGAACATCCAGTCGATGGAGTCGGTGTGCCGCTACACCCACGGCGACACCCAGGCCGAATCTGAGTGGCTCGTGATCGCCACCGGTCGCGGCCCCGACATCGAAGCCCTCGGCCTCGACAAAGCCGGTGTAAACCTCGGGACGGCCGGCCTGATCGAGGTCGACGGCGCGATGCGCACGACGGCCCAGGGCATCTACGCGATCGGCGACCTCGTGCACGGTCCTGCGCTCGCCCACAAGGCCTCCGACGAGGGGATCATCGCGGTCGAGGACGCGGCCGGACTCGAGACCCACCCGATCGAATACCCCGACGTGCCGCGCGCCACGTTCTGCACTCCCAACGTGGGCAGCTTCGGCCTCACCGAGGCGCAGGCCCGTGACGAGGGCTACGACGTCACCGTGGGCAAGATCCAGTACGGCGCCGTCGGCGCCGGCACCGTCTACGGCGACCGCACCGGGCTCGTCAAGCTCGTCGGCGAGAAGCAGTACGGCGAGCTGCTCGGCGCACACATCGTCGGCACCCGGGCCACGGAGTTGATCCAGGAGCTGGTCAACGTCCGTGCGCTCGAGGGCGGCTACCCGGAGGTGGCGCGGATCATCCACGGCCACCCGACCCTGTCGGAGGCGGTCATGGAAGCCGGGCGCGCGGCGGATGGCTGGCTGATCCACGGCTGACCGGTGCCGGGGTCGTGCCCACCGAAGCACCTGACCAACCGGTCTTCTACTACGACCTCGGCAGCCCGCAGTGCTACCTGGTCGCCGAGACGATCATGGCCGCACTCCCGGTGGTGCCGGAATGGGAGCCGGTCCTCGGCTCGCACATCTCGGCGGCGGACCCCGGCCAGACCGACCGCGCCGAGATCGAGCTCCGGGCCGCAGAGTTGGGCCTGCAGCCGATGCGCTGGCCGACCCGCCGGGCCCCCGACACCGAACGAGCGATGCTGGCGGCGACGTACGCCAAGCGGATCGGCCGGGCGGTGGCGTTCTCGCTGGCGGCGTTCCGCCAGGCATTCGCCGGCGGCCGTGACCTGACCGACGAGAACACGATCCTGATCGCCGGCGCGGCGTGCGAGATGCACCCGACCGCGCTCCGCAAGGGCATCGAGCTCGCCAGCACGCAAGCCGCACTGCACGAGGCCGCAGGACGCGCTCGACGCGCCGGCGTGACCGCGCTGCCGGCGATCCAAATCGGAAACCGCGCGTTCACCGGCGAAAACGCCATTCAGAAGGCCGCAACCGCGCTCGGGCAAATCCGATGAAGGCCAATCGAGCCTACGAGCTGATCGTCTCGCGCGGTGGACGCGAGCCCGCCTTCCTATCGGATCCGAACCGCACCGACCGGATCGAAGTGGTATCGATCGACGACGGCGAGGTGATTCTGTATTGGGACGTGAGCGTCAAGCAAGCCTCGAAACTGCTGAAGCTCCTGCGCGCCGACCTGGCCGGCCTCGACGCGGACGAGTTCTTCGACAAGTGGCTCGACGCCGACGCCGAGGCAACCTGATCGCCCATGTCTCCCCGCCAGGCACTCGAGCTCGCGCAGGTCCTCCGGGCCGCCATCGCCGACGAGCGCGTGCTCGCGGCGATCGCGAGCGTGCCGCGGGAGCTCTTCGTCCCGCGGTCTCAACGCCGACGGGCGTACGCCAACGTGGCGCTACCGATCGGCGCCGGCCAGACGATCTCGCAGCCGCTCGTCGTCGCCCGGATGCTCGAGATCCTCGCGCTCAGACCCACCGATCGCGTGCTCGACGTCGGGACCGGCTCGGGATACCACGCCGCGCTGCTGTCGCTGCTGGCGGACCACGTCTACACGGTCGAGCGCCATCCCCAGCTGACCGAGAGGGCCCGCGCGACGCTTGACGAGCTCGGCATCGACAACGTCAGCTTCCGGATCGGTGATGGCTGGGAGGGCTGGCCGGACCACGCGCCGTTCGACGCGATCAACGTCGCCGCAGCGATGGGGAATGAGCCCCCGCTCGCGCTCGAGGACCAACTGGCCACCGGCGGCCGGATGGTTGCGCCCGTCGGCGCGAAGGAGCAGCACCTGATCCTGACCGAGCGCGTCGGCGGCCGGCTCAGGCGCCGCCGGTTAGAGGCCGTGCAGTTCGTTCCCCTCGTGCACGGGGATCGGGAGCCGTAATCGATTTGTCGGCTACGCCTGACGGCGGCGCCTTGGCCAGTCGCGAACCCATCACCTCGACCGCCACCGGATTGTGGTCGACCAGCACGAACCGCCGGCCGAGCCGCTGGCACACCGCGCCGAGCGTTCCCGAGCCGGCGAACGGATCCAGGCACCAGCCGCCCGGGCGCGAGGAGGCCGCGACGATCCGCCGCAGGACGCCCTCCGGCTTCTGGGTCGGGTAGCCCGTCTTCTCGCGGCCGTTGGTCGGGACGATGGTGTGAAACCACACGTCGGTGGGACGCTTGCCGCGGGCCGCCTTCTCGGCGCTGACCAGCCCCGGCGCCATGTACGGCTCGCGCTCGACCGCGTCCGCCTCGAACAGATGGGCCCCGGGGGTGCGCACGTACACGAGGATGGTGTCGTGCTTGGCCGGCCAGCGGCGGCGCGGCTTCGCCCCATAGTCGTAGCTCCAGATGAGCTCGTTCAAGAACGCATCGCGACCGAACAGCTCGTCGAGCAGCAGCTTGCAGTAGTGGGCCTCCCGATAGTCGATGTGGAAGTAGAGCGTTCCGTGCGGCGCCAGCAGCTCGCGCGCCCGCACCAGTCGAGGCTCCAAAAACGCCAGGTAGTCGGCAAACGCATCGTCATAGCTCAAGGACTGCAGCAACCGCGTCCGGTACCGACGGCCGCCGAACCCGATCCGGTCCCCGTCAGCCGAGGCCACGACCGACAGTGAATGACGTGACTGCGCCCGGCCCGTGTTGAACGGCGGGTCCATATAGATCAGGTCGAAGAATCCCTCCGGAAGGCGCTCGAGCACGCCGCCGTTCTCGCCGGCGAGAACCAGGTCGTCGTCGAGCACGATCGGATCGCTGGCCGCCTGAATCCGCACGCTGCAGCGGACGGTATTGAACTGGTCGGCGGCGCCCGGCGGCGGCGCCTTGGAGGACCATCGGCGGCGCCTGGTAGGTGATTCCTTGACGCCCAATTGACGCGGTTAATCGCTACGATCGTAAGCTGGTGCTAACAAAGAGCTATCACGCGCTACGCAATTCCCCCCTCGGCGTGCGCGTCGCCCGGTCTCCGATCGGCGTTTGGGTCACCCGCTCACCGCTGAGCGCGCGAATCACACGTTATACGCTCGGCTCCGTCGTGGCGGCCTGCACGAGCGCGATCGTGTTCGCGATTCTGTACGTGATGGGGTTCGGGACGACCGCCTGCTCGATCATCGCGTTCATCGCCGGCGCGATCCCCAACTGGATCCTCAACCGGCGTTGGGCGTGGCGGGTGCGGGGCCGCATCGCCTTCGGGCGCGAGATCGTGGCCTACGTGATCGTCTCGGCGCTGACGCTGTTCATCACCGCCGAGACGACCGGGTGGACGCAGCGCCAGGTGCAGAGCATCCCGGCCCACCACGGCATTCGCGTGCTGATCGTGACCGCCTCCTACCTGGCGGTGTTCGCGGTGCTGTTCGCCGCCCGCTTCGCGGTCTACGAGGTGTGGATCTTCTCGGGCCGCAGCCGCATCCGGGCCGCGTTCCGGTCGCGCATCCAGGTGCGCAACGCCGCGCGGGCGAACCGGACCCCGTAGCCGAAGTTCCCGCCCTTCTTCGTTGCGGTGGCGTGCACGCCCCGGTCGCGCATGGTCGTCGGCACCTCGGCCAGCCTGTAACCATGCAGGGCCGTTGAGATCATCAGCTCGGAGGCCTGGTATTGCGGCTGCTCGAGCTTCACCGCCCCGGTCACCTCGGCGCGCATGGCGCGAATCCCGCACGCCGGGTCGGTGATCCGGTGGCGCACGAGCACGCTGATCAGCGCGCCGAACACGAGCACGCCCAGGTGGCGGACCTTATCCGTGGTCAGCTCGGCACCCAGTCGGCGCGAGCCGGACACGAAGTCCGCGCGGCCGGCCAGGATCGGCTCAACCACGCGCGCGATCTCGTCGGGCTCGTATTGCCCGTCGGCGTCGATCGTGGCGATCACCTGCGCGCCGCGCGCCCGCGCCAGCCAGTAGCCGAGGCGCAGCGCGGCACCCTGGCCGCGGTTGACCGGCACGTCGCACACGAGCGCGCCGGCGCCCGCCGCCCGTGACGCGGTCAGGTCCCGGGCCCCGTCGACCACGACGATCACCTCGGTCTTCAGACCGGCCGCCTCACGCGGGATCTCGGCCACCACGTCGGCAACGGTCGGCTCCTCGTTGTAGGCGGGGATCACGATCGCCAGCGGCGCACCCACGCTGGGCGGATGGGCCGCCAGGAAAGTCGCCGCAGCTCCTCGCTCGGCAGGATCCAGGCGCGCGAGCTCCGCGTCGACGTCGAAGTGGCCGGTGCCGCTCGCATCGCCGGAAACGCGGCCCTGGATCGCAGTCATCGCGAGCCTCCTGAGGCGCCCACCGGCGCCGGCGGCGCGCCGGCCTGGATCACGTCGAGATCGGCCGCCGACCACTCCTCCCACACGCCCTGTACGCCCTCGGCGAAGTCGAACCGAGGCCTCCAGCCGCCAGCCAGCGCCCGGCTGGGGTCGACGATCACCGCCGGCATCTCCCCGGGCCGCGCCGGCCCGTGCTCGACCGGCAGCGCCGCCCCGGTGACCGACCGCACGGTGTCCACCACGTCGAGCACCGACAGCGACTTCCCGGACCCGATCACGACCGGACCCTTCCAGTCGTCCCGGTCGAGCCCGAGGCGAACCGCCGCGATCACGTCCGAGACGTGGACGTAGTCGCGTACCTGGAGCCCGTCGCCGTAGATCTCGAACGTGCGTTCGAGCCGGATCGCCCGCATCAGCCGGGCCACGATGCTGTCCTTAGCCTGCATGCCGGGACCGTAGACGTTGGTCAGACGCAGGCACACGCAACGGACGCCGAATGAGGCGGTGTAGGCGGACATCAGCATCTCGCTGGCCGCCTTGGTGGCGCCGTACGGGGTCAAAGGCTTCAGAACCGCGGTCTCGTCGATCGCCGGCGCTTCCATGGGCCCGGTCACCGCGTTGGTCGAGGCGAACACCAGCGACTGGACGCCCCCGCCGCGCGCCGACTCGAGCAGCCCGTGGGTTCCGGCGACGTTCGTGGCGTAGGTCAGATCCGGGTTTTCGACCGACCGCAGCACGGAGGTCACCGCCGCCAGGTGCACCACCGAGTCGATCCCGTCGGCAAACGCCGCCTCGAGCACATCCTCGTCGCCGATGTCCCCCACCACGATGTCGACCGACGGATCGGGGTGCGGCTTCAGATCGACCACGCGCACGGACGCGCCCACGCGCGCGAGCTCGGCCACCGCATGACGCCCGATAAAGCCCGAGCCGCCGGTCACCAGGACCCGGCGCCCCTGCAGACCGGGAAGCTCGCTCACGTCTGGGCCAGCGCGCTCGTCGAGGTCTGGGGCAGTTCGCTGGTCGTGTCGCGCCAGCTCACCGTCGGCATGATCGCGGCGAGGTCGACCCGGTCCCTGTGGCGCTCGACCACGTCGAACATGTGGTCGATCAGCGCCATCGACAGGAGCGTGGGCTTGAGCCCGAGGTCGACCAGCGCGGTGTGCTTGGCGTTGTAGTGGTGGTCCTCGGCCTCGACGCGCGGGTTGTCGACGTGGTCGATCGCCGCCTCGCCCGGATACTCGGTCGCGATCGTCTCGGCGATCTGGCGCACCGACAGCTGCTCGGTGAACTGGTTGAACACGCGGAACTCGCCCCGGTCAGCTGGGTTCTCCGAGGCGAGGCGGATACATTCGACCGTGTCGACGATGTTGATCAGGCCACGTGTCTGCGAGCCGTTGCCGTACACGGTCAAAGGATGACCGAGGACGGCCTGGATCACCATCCGGTTGAGCACCGTGCCGAACACGCCGTCGTAGTCGAAGCGGGTGGCCAGGCGCGGGTCGCGCTTGGTCTGCTCGGTGTCGGCGCCGTACACGACCCCCTGGTTGAGGTCGGTGGCGCGCAGACCCCAGATGCGGCACCCGAACTCGATGTTGTGGCTGTCGTGGACCTTGGACAGGTGGTAGAAGGAGCCGGGTCGCTTCGGATAGAGCACGCGGTCCTTGCGGCCGTTGTGCTCGATCTCGAGCCACCCCTCCTCGATGTCGATGTTCGGCGTGCCGTACTCGCCCATCGTCCCCAGCTTGACCAGGTGGATGTCGCGGTCGATGTCGGCGATCGCGTACATAACGTTGAGGTTGCCCACCACGTTGTTGGTCTGCGTGTAGACGCAGTGGGCCTGGGAGATCATCGAGTACGGCGCGGCCCGCTGCTCGCCGAAGTGGACGATCGTGTCGGGCCGGAAGTCGCCGACCATCTCGTGGACAAACGCGGGGTCGCACAGGTCGCCGACGTAGCTCTTGATGGTGTTGCCGGTGATCTCGGTCCAGGCGGCGAGGCGCTCCTCGAGCGTGTAGATCGGCACCAGGCTCTCGACGCCCATCTCCTCGTCGTAGCGGCGACGCGCGAAGTTGTCGTTGACCGCCACCTCATGCCCCAGGGCATTGAGATGCAAAGCGGTCGGCCACCCGAGGTATCCGTCACCGCCAAGAACCAAAATTCGCATGTAGTCGCTCCAATGCCTGACGTTCGACTGCGGGATCTTCAGCGCTCTCGGCCCTCGGGGCGGAGCGTCGGTGGGTCAAGTACCAGGCAATTCTTGGCCCGCGAGCGCACGAGGATAGCCGACGAACCGTACGTGAGACATAAGACCCCAGGCGTGCCGACTCGCCCGACCCGACCAGAGATTAGAGGACGCTTACCTTCTTTTGGGCCGATGAGAACCTTTTCAAGCCAACGTCAGCGCAACTTCGCTGCTGCTACCGTCCGCGCGGCCCCTTGTCTGAGCAGACCTTAGACGCCCCGCCGATCGAAGTCTCGTCCGGGCCGCCTCGCGGCGAGCGGCGTCCGACCACTACCGCCGAGTTGAAGGATCTGGCCTACCGGTATCGGTGGGTGCTGACCGCTGTCGGGCTGCTGATCGTCTCGCTGCTCATCGTGCTCTACGCGCGCACGCGTCCGGGTTTTGATCCGTACGGATGGCTGCTGTGGGGCAAGCTCACCCTCCACCTCAAGCTCGACACCAACGGCGCCCCCTCGTGGAAGCCGCTGCCCTACCTGTTCACCGTTCCCTACGCGCTGGTCGGGCACTACGCACTGTGGCTGTGGATGGTGACCTCGGTGGCGATCTCGCTGAGCGGCATGATCTTCGCCTGGCGGATCGCCTTCCGCCTGACCTATTCTCGCCCCGAGCGCCGCTACGCGTCCTACGTGGCCGGGCTGTTCGCCGCCGGTTTCCTGCTCGCCATGCAGGACCCGGTCGGCAACTACAACTACACGCACTACATCCTGAGCGCCGAGTCCGACACGATGATCGTGTCGCTTTGCCTGCTGGCCATCGACCTGCACCTGTCCGGCCACCACAAGGCGGCGTTCTGGATCTGGTGGCTGGGCTCCCTGGGGCGGCCCGAGGTGTGGCCCTATTACGGACTCGCCGGCCTCTGGCTGTGGTGGAAGCAGCCCAGCTACCGCTGGTGGCTGTACGGCTCTCTCTTCGCCCTGGCCTTCCTGTGGTTCGGGATTCCCGGCATCACCTCCAAGAGTCTCCTGACGGCGGGCAACGTCGCCGAGAACTCGCCGCGCGAGATCCACGGCAACAAGATCACCGGCGTGATCACCCGCTTCCACGAGCTGCTCCCGAACACCATCTGGGTTCTCGCCGGGCTGACCGTGGCCTGGGCCGCCTGGCGCCGCCGGATCACGGTCCTGGTGCTGGCCGGCGGCGCGCTCCTGTGGGTGCTGATCGAGATCGGTTTCGCGCTCCACGGCTTCCCGGCGGTGCCGCGCTACATGTTCGAGGCCGGCGCGGTGGTCGGGGTGCTGGCCGCCATCTTCATCGGGCGGGTGGTCCACGAGCTGCCCGCCCTGCTCTCGCAGCTGACCCGGACGCTGTTCGGCGCCGGAGTCAGCGCGCGGCTGGTCTCTCAGGTTGGTACCTGGGGCACCGTGCTGGCCGTGGTCCTCATCTCGGGCTCAATGCTCGGAGCCGCGCACCACCAGTACCGCCTCGAGCACTCCGACCTCACGTTCGAGCGCAAGCGGACGGTCCTGATCGACCGGCTGTCGGGCGTGGTCAAGACGCTCGGGGCGGCCGACATATTCGCTTGCGGACAGCCGAACATACCGACGGAATACCAGGCAATGTTCGCCTGGTACGCCGGGGTCAAGACCGGCGTCCTGTACGTAAGTCGCACGTACCTGGCAGCGCACCCGCACCCCCTCGTCAACATGTACCCGGCCCCGGGATTGGGCTGGAAGGTCTTCCCCAGCCTGGTCGACCCGGCCCACGCGGCGGCGTGCAGCAAGATGAACCTCATCTACCACGGCTCATGAGGCGGTGCGTCCCCGGCGCACGCGGGTTCATCGCAGGCGTCTGGCGCTAGCCGGCGCCGCACTCGTCCTCGTGGTCGCGGCGCTGGTCGTCGTCCTCACCTCGGGCGACACGTCGCCGCCTCCGCCACTGCCGCTCCCGGGCATCGACCAGCCGCCCAAGCCGGGTGACCCGTTCGCGTACGTACCCAGCCGCGCGTCGGACTTCGTGGCGCGTGCGACCGCGGGCGAGGCGAACGCGCTGTACATCAAGAGCCCCGGTGGCGTGGTCGCCACCGCGGCGCGAGTCGCCGCCTTCCGACCGATGATCGGCGCCGCGGTCGCCGGCACGAGGATCGACCCGAACCTGCTCGAAGCGCTCGTGTTCGTCGAGAGTGCCGGCGACCCCAACGCGATCGCCGGCGGTGACCCTGTCGACGCCTCCGGCCTCACCCAGATCCTGGCCGAGACCGGCTCCTCGTTGCTCGGCATGCACATCGACCTGGCCCGCAGCCGCCGCCTGACCGCGCAGATCGACGACGCCTTCGCGCTCGGACAGGCCGGGCGCGTGACACGTCTGGAGGGCCAGCGGGCGAGCATCGATGACCGCTTCAACCCGCGCAAGGCGCTCGCCGCCACCGTGCGCTACCTCGAGATCGCCGAGCAGCACTTCGGACGGTGGGACCTCGCGTTCGAGTCCTACCACATGGGGATCGGCAACCTCCAGACCGTGCTCGACGACTACGACGGCGGTCGCCCCGTCCCGTACGTCCAGCTGTACTTCGACACCGCTCCCGACCATCACTCCGCCGCCTTCGACCTGCTGGCGAGCTTCGGGGACGACTCCTCGCTCTACTACTGGCGCCTGCTCGGGGCCGAGCAGATCATGCACCTGTACCGCACCGACGCGCCGGCGCTGGCGCGGCTGAACCGACTTCAGAGCGCGGTCGGCTCAAACGCCTACGTCCTGCACCCGCCGGACGCCGTCCATCCGTTCGCCGATCCCGATGCCCTCGACGGCGCGTACGCGGCGCGGACGATCCTGCCGCTCCCCTCGAACGCCCATGCACTCGGCCTGCGCTACGACCCGAGCATCGGCTCGCTCGCCCCCCAGCTGCACTTCACGGCGGCGCTGTACCGGGGCCTGCGCCCGGCCGCGCTCGACCTCCTGATCGAGCTCGCCGCCCGGGTGCGGGCGCTCTCCGGGTTGCCGACGTCGACGCTGACCGTGACCAGCGCCGTCAGCGATGAGCAATACCAACAGCTGCTCGGCGTGGTCGATCCTCCCGCGGCTGCCGGATGGTCGTTCACGATCGCTCGCAGCTACGCGAGCGAGGCGCAGGCCGCGGCCTTTCAGGCGATGCTCGATCGCCTCCAGGCGCTCGACCTGATCGCGTGGCAGGGCTTCCCGTCCGAGATCGAGGTCACGGTGGCGGCCGACGCCTCGCAGGCCCTCGTGCACGGGCCCTGAGGCGCCGCCGAAGGCGCCGCCGACAAAATCCCATCCAAGGCGCCGCCGACAAGATCCCATTCAACCGCCGCGATGCCCGATAGGTTCACATTTCGTGGAAGCCATCGTCCGGGCCCCCGACAACTTCCTCTCGAACGTCCCGGAGTTCCCCTTCAAGCCGAAGTACCGGAAGTTCGAGGGGTTGCGGCTGGCGCATGTGGACGAGGGCAAGGGACCGCCCGTCGTGTTCATCCACGGCGAGCCGACGTGGTCGTTTCTGTGGCGCAAGGTGATCCCGCCAATTCGGGGCGTCGGCTACCGGTGCATCGCCCTCGATCTGCCCGGCTTCGGGCGCTCCGACAAGCCGATAGACGTCGAGTGGTACACGTACGACCGGCACACCGCGAGCGTGGCCGCGCTGTTCGCCGAGCTCAAGCTTCGCGACGCGACGATCGTCGTGCACGACTGGGGTGGGCCGATCGGGCTGCGCGTCGCGATCGAGCAGCCCGACCGGGTCGGGCGGATGGTGATCCTCGACACCGGGCTCTTCACGGGCTACCAGAAGATGACCGACTCCTGGCTCGCCTTCCGCGAGCTGGCTGCGCGCAGCGAGGATCTGCCGGTGGCGTTTCTCATCCGCGCCGGGTGCAAGAGCATCCTGTCGTCGAACGTGGTCGCCGCCTACGAGGCGCCCTTCCCCAACCCGGCCGCCAAGGCCGGCGCGCGCGCCTTCCCGCTGATCGTGCCCACATCCCCGCAGATGGAGGGGGCCGCAACCGGTCAGCGCGTGCTCGAGGCGCTGGCCGCCGACCCACGGCCCAAGCTGATCATCTGGGGCGAGGGCGACCCGATCCTGCCGATCGAGGCCGGGTGGCGGTTCGCCCGTGCGATCGGAGCCGACATCGACCACGTGATCAAGGGGGTCGGCCACTACCTACAGGAGGACGCCGGCCACCAGGTGGGGAGGATGATCGCCAGCTGGCTGAAACGGCAGGTACCGGCCAAGCGATGACCGACGCGGTTCGCACCCCCGAAGAGCTGCTGGTCGGCCTGCCCGACTTCGCCTTCGAGCCGTCGTATCGCCAGTTCGACGGACTTCGCCAGGCCCACCTCAACGTCGGCGAGGGCCCGCCGGTGCTGTTCCTGCACGGAGAGCCCACATGGTCGTTCCTGTGGCGCAAGGTGATCCCGCCCGTCCGCGACGCCGGCTATCGCTGCATCGCCCCCGACCTGCTCGGCTTCGGTCGTTCCGACAAGCCGGTCGACATCGACTGGTACACGTACGACCGGCACACCGCGAGCGTCGCCGCGCTCGTGGAGGAGCTGGATCTGCGGGACGCCACCGTGGTCGTGCACGACTGGGGCGGGCCGATCGGCCTGCGGGTCGCGGCCGAGCAGCCGGACAGGGTCGCCCGCATCGTCGTCCTCGACACCGGCCTGTTCACCGGCCGGCAGCGCATGAACGACGCCTGGATGGCGTTCCGGAACTTCGTCGAGCGCACTGAGGATCTGCCCGTCGGCCTACTCGTGCGGCGCGCTTGCGCGCGCGACCCGGGCGACGAGGTGATCGCCGCCTACGACGCGCCGTTCCCGCACGCCGCCACCAAAGCCGGCGCGCGGGCGTTTCCGTTGATCCTGCCGCTGACGCCCGACGCACCCGGCGCGGCGGCGAGCGCGCGCGTGCTCGGGGCGCTGCGGAGCGATTGCCGGCCCAGGCTCTTCATCTGGGCCGAGGCCGATCCCGTCATCCCGCTCGAGACCGGGCGGCGGTTCGCCGCCGCGCTCGGTGGCGAGATCGACCACGTGATCGCCGGCGCCTCCCACTTCCTGCAGGAGGACGCCGGCGCCGAGATCGGGCGTCTGGTCGCCGACTGGCTCGGCTCCAACGCCTGACGCCTGGACAGGCTCTCAGGCCGCGCTGCGTTCTTGCTCGGCCGGAGCCGCCGGCGCCGGGCCGTTGATCAGCTGCTCCATGCGAGCGTCGTACGCCGCCCGGGCGGCGGGGTTCGAGGCCAGCATCAGCCGGTCGCCCTTCGTCAGGCGCATGATCGCATCGACCGCCGGGCGCGGCAGTAGGGCCTGGAGGCGGACCAGCGTGCCCACCACCCTGGGCACGTAGAGCTCGAACTTCCCGGTCTGGAGCAGCTCGACGATCGCGTTCGCGACGTCCTCGGGCTCGGGTGTCTTCAGTCCTCGTGCGTCCGACACACCGGAGTAGAGCTCGGTATTGACGCCGATTGGGAGCACCTGGTGCACCTCGATCCCGGTGCCGCGGAGCTCGGCGCGTAGGGTCTCGGTCAGCCCAACCACGGCGTGCTTGGTGGCGCAATACGTGGCGTCGCCGGGGAAACCGGCCTTGCCGCACATCGAGGCGAGCTGGACGATGTGGCCGCGGCCGCGCGGGAGGAAGCGCTCGATGGCCAGCTTGGACCCGAAGATCACGCCGTGGACGTTGATGTCCACCAGCCGCTCGGCGGTGGCGTCGGTCTCGTCGATGAACGGCCCGATCGGCATGATCCCGGCGTTGTTGACGAGCACATCGAGCGGGCCCAGTTGGCGCTCGACCTCGTCCAGGAAGGCGGCAAAGCTGTCGCGGTCGGTCACATTGAGCGGCAGCCCGATGGTTCCCGCTCCGAGCTCCGATGCGGTCTTGGCGGCCAGCGGCGCGTCGATGTCGCCGATACCGACACGCGCGCCCTGCGCGATCAGTGCCGCCGCGGTGGCGCGGCCGATCCCGCGGGCTCCACCGGTGATCGCGACCACCTGCCCGTTCAGCGATCGCAAGCTCTTTGCCATTTTTTCGGTCCTCCTAGTGGTGGGGCCCGTGCACAGTACCGCACAGGCCTGGCTGACTAGCCAGTCAACACCCAAGGGTATCCTGAAATCAGTGGCATTTTTCAGCTACGAGGGCTACAAGCTCGCTTACACCGTCCACGGGCAGGGGGACCGAACCACGGTGCTCCTGCCCGCCCTGCTGCTCTCACAGAAGATGCAGGCGCCGCTGGCCGGCGACCTGGCCGCCCACGGCAACCGGGCGGTCACGCTCGACTTCCTCGGCCACGGCGCCTCGGACCGGCCCGACGACATGGGCCTCTACTCGATGCCCGAGTTCGCGCGCCAGACGATCGCGCTCCTCGACCATCTCGAGCTCGAGCAGGCTGTCGTGGGCGGGACCTCGCTCGGGGCCAACGTCACGCTCGAGGTGGCCGCCGCCGCCTCCGAGCGGTTGCGCGGCATGATCATCGAGATGCCGGTGCTCGACAAGGCGATCCCCGCCTGCGGCGCCGCGTTCACACCGCTGCTGTTCGCGCTCACCTACGGAGAGCCCGTGATGAAGGCGCTCAGCCTCGGCGCCCGGGCGGTGCCGCGCCAGGTGGTCCCGTTCCTAGCCGAGCTCGTGCTCGACTGGGTCGCCCAGGAGCCCGGCCCGAGCGGCGCCGTCCTGCAGGGGATCCTGTTCGGCCGGACCGCCCCCGATCGGGCGATGCGCGAATCCTTCCAAGCGCCGGCGCTGGTCATCGGGCACCCCCGTGACCCGCTGCATCCCTTCTCGGACGCCGACATGCTGGCCGCCGAGCTCCCCAACGGGCGGCTCATCGACGCCGACTCGATCATCGAGCTGCGCGTGAGCCCGGAGCGCCTGACGGGCAAGATCGCCGCGTTTGTCGAGGAGTGCTGGGACGGCGCGAAGCGGCCGCGCCGGCGAGCGCGGACCGCAAACGCCTGATCGGAACGTGCCGAGCGTCGAGGTTCGCCCCGAGCCGCTCGAGTCGCCGGTGGCACAGCGGCTGATCGCCGAGCTGAACGCCGAGCTCCGCATATGGAGGAAAACTCGCCACAGCCCCTCGGCACCAGGCGCCGGAAGTCAGGTCGCGGGCGTCAGCGAGGCGGCGGCGGGCCGGGGGGCTCGATGATGTCGCGGCCGGTGGGCTGTAGTTCCGAGTCGAGTTCGAGCTGCCAGTAATACCGCGTGAACGTCACGCCGGCGCGGAACTCGCCCACGTGCGGCTCGACGACCTCCCCGCACGCCATCCGCACGATCAGCTCCGGGTAGGTCCGGCCGGGCAGCGCCGCGTACATCGGCGCCGGGAAGGCGCCACCGAAGCGCGTGTTCACGTCGGTGATCCCGAGGCCGATCTCGCGATCCCGGAAGGCCTGGATCGTCGCCGGGCCACGCACGCCGAGCGCCTCCGCCACGCCGCGACCGAGCGAGACCAGCTCGGGGTCGGCGATCACGGTGCCCTTGATCGACTCGCCGCCGCGCGACTCGATCATCGTGCGCGGAATGACGTTCAGGCACCGCCCCCGCAGATCGCACAACACATCCATCGAGAATTCCGGGCCGTCCATGAACCACTGCACCATCGCCGGCTCGCCGATGTAGCGCACGAAGAAGTCGGCGGCGTGGATGTCGTCGGCGCGGTGGATCGAGCGCGCGCCGGAGCCCCAGCGCGGCTTGACCATGACCGGGAAGTGCTCGATCGCCTCGCCCGGAAGAACCGTGGGCGGCGACGGCAGCCCGTGGCGCCCCAACAACAGGTGCGCCTCGTACTTGTCGAAGGTCGCCCGCGCGATCTCCGGGTCGGGCACGAAGGCCGGCAGTTCGCCGGCGCGGCGTGCGTGAGCCAGAACCTCGAGGTCGAGGTCGGTCAGCGGGACGACGGCCACCACCCCAAACTCGTCGCATAGCGCGCGCAAGGCCGGCACGTAGTCCGGGTCGTCGATCCGCGGCACGGCGCGGCGGTGGTGGGCGGCGTATTGGGCGGGCGCGAGCGGATTGGGGTCGGCGGCCACCACGGTGGCGTGCTGGGCGAACGCGGAGACTATGTCGTAGCGCTTGCCGACGCCCGTCAGCAGGACGGCTACGTTTCGTTCGGGGGAATCCATCCGCCCCTCTCTCCCTTGTAGATCCCATCCCCACCGACCACCATCCGCGCCGTCCGGGCGAGGATCCTGAGGTCCAGCCAGAGCGAGCGGTGCTCGACGTACCACAGGTCGAGCTCGATCCGCTCCGGCCAGGGCAGCGAGGCGCGGCCGTTCACCTGAGCCCAGCCGGTGAGGCCTGGATTGACGGCCAGCCGGCCGCGCTGGCGGTCGGTGTACTGCTCGACCTGCACCGCCAGCGTCGGGCGCGGGCCAACGATCGACATCTCGCCGCGCAGCACGTTCCACAGGTTGGGGAGCTCGTCCAGCGAGTAACGGCGCAGGAACGCCCCGATCCGGGTGATCCGGTCGTCGCCCTCCTGGATGGCCAGGCCGGCTCCGGTGAACTCGGCGCCGCGAACCATCGTCCGGAGCTTGTAGATCTCAAAGAGCCGGCCGTCCTTGCCGACGCGGGTCTGGGTGTAGAGCGGATGGCCGGGCGATTCCAAGCGGATCAGCAGGGCGAGCACGGCCACGACCGGCGCGGTCAACACCGACAGCGGGCCGGCGATCGCGACATCGAGCGCGCGCTGGAGCGTCATCGCGTGCCCTCCGCCGGCTCCCATCCCGCCGAGGTGCCGTGCACCAGCCAGTCCCACAGCCCGGCCACCAGCGAGGCCGTCGTCAACACGTAGTAGCGGGCGATCAGCATCGGCTTGGCCGGAACGACGCCGGCGAGCGCCGCCGCCAGCAGCACCAGCACCTGGATCGCGAACGCGGCCACGTACACCCAGCCCTGCCCGAGCAGCAGGATGTTGAGCACGAGCGCGATCACGTGCAGAAAGGGCGTCAGGTAGCGGAGGATCCGGTGCGAGACGATCATCAGCGCATACAGGGGGTCGTAGCCGCGAGGCGAGAGCATCCCCCCGCGCACGACGATCGGCCAGGTGTGGCTCATCATCCGCCGCTTGCGCGCGAACTCGCCCTCGATCGTCGGGACCATCTTCTCGCTGGCCTGGGCCTCACGCACGGCCACCGCCAGCCACCCCCGCTTGACCATGTTGAACGGGAACGACAGATCGTGGCCCATGATCGGGTCGACGACCAGGTACGCCTCGCGCCGCGTCGCGTAGATCGCACCGTTGCCGCCGGTGACCGACCGCACCTTCGACTCGAGCGAGCGCAGGGCGAGCTCGTAGCGCCAGTAGAGCCCCTCCTGGTTTGACCCGGTGGCGGCGTCCACCAGCTGCACCTCGCCGCATACGTAGCCGACGCGCGGCTCGGCGAACGGCGCCACCAGCCGACGCAGGGCGTCGGGCTCCCAGGTCACGTTGGCGTCCGAGAAGGCCACGATCTCGCCGGCGGCGCGCTCCACGCCGGTGTCTTGGGCGCGGATCTTTCCGCCCCGAGGCAGCTCCAAAACGACGTCGGCTCCGGCCTCGCGCGCGCGGGCAGCGGTCTCGTCGGGGGACCCGTCGCAGGCGATGATCAGCTCGAGCAACTGCGGCGGGTAGTCAAGCGCCCGGATGTTCGCGACCCGTTCGGCGATCACGTCCTGCTCCGCGTAGGCCGCGATGATCACCGATACGGTCGGTAGCTCGTCATCGGGCAGCGGCCTGGCCCGCGGCCGCGGCCGGCGGCCTCGCAGCCACGCGAGCAACCCGAGCAGCAGCGGATAACCCACGTGGGCGTAGAGGATCAGGGCAACGCAGACCCAGAAGACGATCTCGAGGACGGTCACGGCGGGCTATCCAACCAGGTCTCGGTAGAGCGACATGGTCTCGCGCGCCGCCGCGTCCCACGAATACGACCCACGAGCCGCGGCGACCGCCCCCGACGCGAGACTCTCACGCTCCCCGGGATCCTCCAGCAGGCGAACCAACGCGCTGCGCAGCGCGTCGGGATCGCCGGGTGGGACCAAACGGACGCCGCCCGTGGACGCGAGCTCGCTGAACCCGCCCACGTCGCTGACCACGGTGGGCTTGCCGAAGGCCAGCGCGGTGGCCAGTACGCCCGACCAGTCCAGTCGCTCCGTCCGCACGTACGGCAGCACCACGACGTCGGCGCGACGGAAGAACGCGGGTAGCTCGGCGTCGGACACGAAGCGCGGGATGAACCGCACGCCGGCGCCGGCCCGCGCCTGGAGCGCCTCGAGCGACATCCGCGGGCGACCGACGACCCACAGCTCGGCGTCGTCGATGCCGCGCCATGCCTCGAGCAGTGTCTCGAGACCCTTGTAGGGGCGAAGCAGGCCGAAGAACAGGACCACCGGTACGCGGACCCCAGCCAGCTCGGCGGGCAGCGGAAGCTCGTGCTCCAAGCGCGTCAGGTGCTCAAACGCGCCGTGATGGATGACGCGCACCTTGCCGGGATCGACCCTCAGGTCGGAGACCAGCAGCTCCCGTCCGTAGGCCGAGTGCACCACCACGGCGTCGACCGCGTCGTACAGGCGACGCTGAGCCCAGGCCTGCCCGGGGCGGGGCTCGCGCGGGAGCAGGTCGTGGGCGGTCAGGACGGTCGGGCGGGCGGGAAGCAGCCACCGGTCGACCGCCTGGAGCGCTAGCCACTGGAAATGGACCACGTCGGCCGCGCGCGACACCGTGCGGTAGCGCAGCATGTCGGGCACATGCTCGAGCAGCTTGGAGGCAAGTCGAGCAGGCGATCCCGGGGCTCCAACGGCGTGGCGGTAGAACAGCTCACGGACCTCGTAGCCGTCGGGCGACGGAACGGCGCCGTACGGGAAACGGCTCGTGATCAGCTCGACCTCGGCGCCCGCCCTCACCAGCCCACTCGACAGCGCGTGGTCATAGGGAGGCGTGAACGCCGAGGGATCGACGATGTGGGCTCGCATCAATCGCGCGGCTCGTCAAGCGGTCGCCCGGCGAGCCGCGCGAGCCGCCGGGCGGTCGTGCGGACCTCCTCGCCACCGATCGCGTGCACCCGCGCGTGGGCGTCGCGCTGGAGCCGGAGTACCGCCGGCGCCAGCGCCGACAGGCCCGGCTCGCCCGGCCGGCGCGCCAGGATGTCGGCGACGCAGCGCAGCGGATGGCGCACGACCAGCGCGATCAGCGCGCCGGCGCGAGCCGCCATTCCGTCGTCCTCGCGGTAGTCGATCCGGAGCGCCTGCGACGTCGATGGGCAGGGCGAGTCGGGCCGGGCCGCCGCTTCGACCCGGGCATGCCCAAGGGTTCGGGCAAACTCGGCCAGAGGGTCGTTGCGGGCCGGGAACCGGTCGGCGACGACCACAACCTCGGCGGGCGAGGATTCCCGGCTGGCGGGCCGGTTCGAGAGCGCGAGGCCGGCGAGCTCGTCGACGGACAGCAGCGCGTCGAGCGCCAGGTAGCGGCTGCGCTCCAGGCGCCCCACGTTGGCGGCGGGCGCGCTGCGCGAAGGAGCCGCGCCGGAGCCGATGGCCGAGCGGGGGGAACCGAGAACGTGCCGGCGCAGGCGGGCAACCGCGCGCGTCATCGCCGGCTGTGGGGTGAAGCCCTCGTAGCGGCGGCCCAGCCAGGCGCGGCCGGCCGCGTAGCCGCGCCACTGGCGGCGAAGCTCGCGCAGCGTGGCCCGGTAGCGATGCTCGACCTGGGCGCTGCGGCGAAGCTCGAGCCGCCACCCCGCCTGCTGCAGACGCCAGCTGAAGTCGGTGTCCTCGGCTGCGCGCACACCTTCGTAGAAGCCCCCGATCTGGTCGAACGCGGCGCGACGAACGAGCAGGTTGGCCGCCACCGCACGCGGGCGATAGGGATGGTTCATGTGGGCCTGCTGGGAGAGGAAGCTGCGCGCCGACCCGTAGCGCGAGGCCAGTGTTTCGCCTCCCGGCATCGGCACCACCTCCCCGGCCAGCGCGCCCACGTCGGCGGCCACGGGGGCCGCGAAGTAGGCGTCGAGCAGGCCGGCGGGAGCGCGGCAATCAGCGTCGAGAAACAGGATCCACTCGCCGTGCGCCCGGGCGGCGCCCACGTTGCGCGCGTGGGCAGGCGAGCGCTCCCCGGTCGCCTGGATCACGGCGACTCCGTCCCGCGATGCTGCGACCGCTTGGCCGGCCACCCCGGCGCCCGCGTTGTCAACCAGGATGAGCTCGTCCCCCCGTCGCAGCTCGAGCGTCAGGAGCGCGTCGAGCGCCGCCTGGGCCGCGAGCTCGTCGCCTTCGAAGGGCATCACCACGGTGACCTCAGGCCGGTTCACGCGTTCTCCCTCGCCGAGCGCGCTGAGCGCGGGCGATCAGCGCCCGAGCCTGCTCGAGCTCTTGCCGATGCGCGAACCCGGTCCCCATCAGCACGAGCGGGATCGCCGCAAGGACCGCCGCCCGGGTCAGGAACCCCACCGCGCCGTGGGTGGGCAGCAGCACGTCGCCGGCGGCTGACATGCCGCCGAGCACAAGCGCCAGCTGGACAAGCCGCCGCCACTCGAAGTCAGCCGCGAACGCGCGCCGGATCAGGATGTGCATAAACCCGATCATGACCACATACGCGCCGCAGAGTGCAATCCCGGCACCGGCGATCCCGAGTCCGGGCACGAGCACCAGGAGCAGGACGACGTTGGCGATCAGCCCCGCGAGCGCGGCCGGGAAGTTGCGAGTGGTCACCTTGGCGCGGCCGGCGATGACCAGGAACACCACCCACAGCCCGTACAGGGCCCAGCCGAGCGCGACCCACGGAAGCGCCCGGTAGGCGTCGTAGTAGGCGGGGGCCGCCAGCAGCCGCAGGACCCACCGTCCGAGCAGGGTCAGTCCCGCCACCACCATCCCGCTGACCAGCAGGTAGTAGGTGGTGACCAGCCCGTACAGCCGGGCCGCTTCGGCGTCGTCGCGCACCGAGTAGGCCAGCGGCGGCCAGGCGTACTGAAACGCCCGCACGATGAAGGCCACGGCGCCGGCAAGCTTGACCGCGATCGAGTAGAGACCGGCCAGCGCCGGTGACCGGTCGTGGTAGATGTAGTAGCGATCGACGATGCTGAGCGCGTAGACCGAGGCCTCGGCGGGCACGGTGGGTAAGCCGAAGCGCAGCAGCACCCCGTGCGCCTCGGCCACGGGATGACGGGTGAGCAGACGTCGGCGCATCGTCCACCACAGCCCCAGCAATACCACGGTCGAAGCGCCGTAGTTGCCCAGCAGCAGGCCGCGGGCGCCCTGACCGAGTACCACGACCAGCACCACGGAGGAGGCGATCGTCAGGGCGACGTTGATCAGCGATGCGGTCGCGTATGTGCGCAGGCGCTCTTCCACACGCAGCAGCGCGTAGGCCAGCTCGAGGTTCGTGAACGCCCACAAGCCCAGCACCGCGATCCGGAATATGCTCGGGTCGCGGTAACCCAGCACGATCTTCGACAGCGGCGCCGCCAGCGCCGCGAGCACCAACGAGGCCGCCGTGGTGGTCAGGAGCAGGAATGCCACCGAGCGCCGTGCCAGCGCATCCCGGCGGCGCGGGTCGTCATCAGAGAAGTAGAAGCGTAGGAACGACTCGATCATCCCGAAGCGCACCAGGATGCTGATCAGGATCACTCCATTGCCGAGCAGCTCGACCACGGCGTAGCCGGCGGGCGGAATGAACCGCGTGTACACCGGCAGCAGCAGCACGGCCATGAACTTCGAGGCCAGGTCCGCGACCTGGTAGGCCGCGAGCGAGCTGACCAGACGCTTGAGGTAACCCGTCACGCAGGCAAACGGTACGGCGCACCCGCGACGGCCGCTAAGGCGCGGCCGTCAGGCGGCGCCGACCCGTCCGATTAACGCGACGGTGACGGTGGTATTGGGCGTACCGGACGCCGGCGGGATATGCGCTGGGAACCGGCCGGTGTTGCAGGCCGCATCCGTGACCTCGAGCCCGATGAGATAGGTGCCGGCGGGCGCGGGCCGCTGGTGGATCGTGCCGTCCCACACCGCGGTTTGTCCCTTCCACGGCGTCAGGAACGTCTTGACCAGGCGCGGGCCGCCGGGCAGATCGGTCCGATAGACGAGGATCGTCCCGCCGCGGCCCTCGTTGCCCGCATAGCGAATCGTCACCCGCGTAGACCCGGAAGCGGTTGGGATCAGTGTCGGCGCGACGCTCGTGATTACCGGGTTCGGCGGAACCGTCTTGACCTTGACCGTCTCTGAGGCGTCGTCCAGGTCAATCGTCCTGCCCTGGTGAATCAAGGCGACTCGCAGGTAGTACGTCCCGTCGGGGGCCACCTGCCCGTTCGACTCACGGCCGTTCCAGTGGAAGACGCCGTCGGGATAGCGCACGTCCTTGCGCATGTGACGGCCGGTCGCCAGCGTGTCGACGATCGCCCCCGTCTTGTCGTCGATCACGTACACGTCGACCGTGTCGCTTCGGTGCTGCAGGTAGAACGAGATCGTCGCCGAGCCGGTGTCGTACATGCCGCACCTCACCGGATGCACCGGATCGATCACCCCGGGCACGAACCGTGGATAGCCCTGGATGAGCGGCGTGGTCACCTTCAGATGCTGCGTGACGAAGAACGCCGCGATCGTCGCCGCGACCAGCGCCGCGAAGGCGCCGGTGGAAAGTCTAGTCGCCGTCAATGCACTGCCGCGGGGGACGTCTCACAAGGGCAAGACTGCCACGTTAGGGACCTCGAACTCGTGAAACGCGTTCAGGCCCCGAGGATCGCGGCTGCACAGCGCCACCCGGATCGAGCCGCCGTGACAGACAACCAGTGCGGGAAGCTCACCCGCGGCCCCGACATCCCGGAGCGCGGCGAGCACGCGGTCCTGTTGCTCCTGGAGCGACTCGCCGCCTGGAAACCGCCAGTCAGGGCCGGCACGCATCCAGGCCGCGTACTGCACCGGATCGGACCGCTGGATCTCGGGGAACAGGTGTCCCTCCCACTCACCCCGGTTGGCCTCTCGCAGCCGCGGATCGAGCCGCGGCCACAGGCCGATCCGCGCGCCGACGATGTCCGCGGTCTCCCGCGCCCGGCTCAGGTCGGAGGACCACAGCGAGCGGACCGGCTCGGACTCGACGGCGACCTTGTCGGCCAGTTCGTGCGCCTGACGCCGCCCGGTGTCATTCAGAGACGTGTCCCGGAACCCCTGGAAGCGCAGTGGCGGGAGGTTGTCGTTGGTCTGGCCGTGCCGGGCCAGCAGGATTCCCGTGAAAGGATCCGCGCCGCCGGGGCCAGGGCCGCCGGCGCTCACCGTCCACCGATGCCGAGCGTGTCCGACCGGAGCCCCAGCCGAAGCGTCTCGAGCGCCAGCACCTCGCCCGCCGGCACGTTGCTCAGGTTCACCTCGGGCCCGAAGCGGCGGACGAACCAGACCTGCTGGTCCTTGCGTGGCGCGTCGAACATGATCCGGTCGGGTGCGATCTCGTGGACGATCTCGCCGATCAGTCCCTCGCGGACCTCGCCCGTCGGGCGGAAGATCCCGGCCGTGCCCGCCTCCCGGCCCTCGGCGATCACCTTCCAGGCCCCCGCCGCGAGCTCCGCACGCATCTGTTCGACCCACACGTACGGGGGCGTGATCGCGCCCGTGTCGTCCTTGGAGCCCACCTCGGACAGGACCGTGAACTCGCGCGCCAGGCGCTCGATCAGCTCGAGCTTGCGCTCGTGCTCGAGCGCGATCGTCCCGTCGGAGATCTCGAAGTACTCGAGTCCCAGCTCGTGCGCCCAGCTGATCAGCTCCTCGAGCCGGCCTCGGCTGATGGCCAGCTCCGTCAGCGTCCCCCCGAGCACCACCGGGATCTCGTGCTGCCGGTAGCACGCGAGCTTGGGCTCCAGGTTGCCCGTCGCCAGCGCGGTGCCCCAACCCAGCTTCACGATATCGACGAACTCGCCGGCCACCTCGACCATACCCTCGATGTCGGCGATCGAGAGGCCCCGGTCGATCACGTGCGTGATCCCGCGGTCTCGCGGCTTGGAGCTCCGCTCCGGGAGGTCGAGCAGGTCTCGCAACGTCCGTGTCGCGCTACTGGTTGGCGAGGTCGCTGCCGACGGTTACATAGACCGCGGAGTTGCACCCGAGCGGAGAGTTCGAGCAGGCAATCTGCTTGGTCCCACCGCCGACCGCCTGCACCGACGCCGCACCCAGCTTGAGCGTCGAGGCCACGGCCAAAGCGTCCGCCCGGTAGGCCGGGGCGACGTAGGCCACGATGCTCGTCGTCTGCGTCTGGTTGGCCGCGTTGGTGATGGCACCCTCGCGGAATCCTTCCGCTGCGAGCCTGGACGCGACGCGTGCCGCCAGCCCGTTCAGGTCGGTCCCATTGAGGACCGACACCGTCACCTTGGAGGGCTGCACGAGCACCGTCCTCGAGCGCGTGCGACTGCTGGCCAGGCTGCTCGAGAGCGCGGACGAGGACTTACTCGCCGTCGAAGAGCTCCCCTTGTTGGTGAGCACCAGCACGGCCGCCACCACCGCGGCGACGCCGACCGCGGCCACCAGAATCGCCCCGATCATCCGCCCGGTGCGCGAGCGCCGCGGAGCCGGGCGCATCGGGTAATTCGGCCCGCCGGTCCGGCCGGCGCCTCCGGGACGTTGCTGACCCGCGCCGGGACGCGGCTGCGCACCCGCCGGTCGAGGCTGGCCGGTGATGGTGCCACCCGGCCGCCCGGCGCCGCCGGCGGCACGACCGGGACCCGCCGGCGGGCGGGGCGGGGTGCCGCCGGGTGCCTGGACCGGGCGCTGCACGGTACCGGCAGCCGCCGTGGCCACCGGGATCCGAGACGAGCCGTTGCCGCCGGCCACCGTCGCGGCCACGGGCTCGGGCTCGGGCTCGGCAGTCGGGACCTCGGGCATCGGGATCAGCCGGGTTGCCGCAGCAAGCGCCGGCGCGCCCACGCCGGCCGGCGCCGAGGGCGGCAGTAGTCCGTATCCCGCTCCCACTCCCGCCGCGACGCGCTGCTGGACACCGCCGGGGGCGGCCGCGACACGTGGGCCGGCGGCCCGGACCGATATCGCCGCGGGCAGCGCGGCAACCTGATCGGCCAGCTCCGCGAGCTGGGCCTCGAGCTCCTGCACCCGCAGCCCGGCCTCGTCGGCGCGGGAGCGGAGCGTCGCCGTCTCGCGGGCGTGGGCGAAGTACAGCAGCACGAGGAGCGCCAGCCCGATCAGCGCCGCGAAGCCGGCATCGGCTCCTACCGAGGAGATGAAATGATGGACCGAGAGGGCGAACGGGATCGATGCCATGGTGCAGGGCGAGTCTACGTGGGCAGACGATCAATACTTGATCGGGTGGCGCCCCGGGAACCCGACTTTGGCGCGGCCAAACGCGAGTCCGACAGCTTCGCCACGTGCTTGGCCAGCGCGGCGGCGTCACCCTCGAGCACCAGCAGGTTGATCTCACCGAAGATCCTCTCCACCGATCCGGGGTCGAGGGGCTCACGAGCCGCGCGGAGGATCTTCTGGGCGGGCGTCGGCTGGAGGCGCTCATAGGGGTTGAACAGCTCCTCGTGCATCTTCTCGCCCGGGCGCGCCCCGACGACCTCGATCGCGATGTCGCGCTCGGGCTCCAGTCCGGACAGGTGGATCATCGTCCGAGCCAGTTCGAGGATCCCCACGGGCTCGCCCATCTCGAGCACGAACACCTCGCCGCTGCGCTCGCTCAGCGAACCGGCGCGGATGATGAGCTGCACCGCTTCGGGGATCGTCATGAAATAGCGCTTCATGCGGGGGTCGGTGACGGTCACGGGCCCGCCCGCGGCGATCTGCCGCCGGAAGATCGGCACCACCGATCCGGAGGAGCCGAGCACGTTGCCGAACCTCACGGTGGCGTACTTCGTCCCCGGATAGCGGAGCGCCGCGGCCTCGACCGCCCACTCGGCGAGCGCCTTCGAGGCGCCCATCACAGTTGCCGGCTTGACCGCCTTGTCGGTCGAGACCAGCACGAACATGCCCACCTGCGTCTCGGCCGCGATGCGCGCCACCACGCGCGTGGCCAGCGCGTTGTTACGAATCGCCTCGACCGGGTTGACTTCCATCATCGTCACGTGCTTGTAGGCGGCCGCATGGAAGACGATGCTCGGCCGGTGCTCCGTGAGGACTTCGCGCATCCGCTCCTCTTCCCTGCAATCGGCGAGCACCGGAACGGCCGTCCGGACGTGACGATCCTCCTCGAGCTCGCGCACGATCTCGAACAGATTGTCCTCGGCGTGGTCGACCAGGATCAGCGATCGCGGGGCAACCCGGGCGATCTGGCGGCACAGCTCGGAGCCGATCGACCCGCCGGCGCCGGTGACCATCACGATCTGCCCCGACATGTACGCGCCGACGCGCTCGATCTCCATCCGGACGGGCTCGCGACCCAGGATGTCCTCGACCCGCACCTGGCGCAGCTGACGGGTGACGTTCAGGTGGCCGGTGCTGTCCCTCAGCAGTTCGAACACGGTGGGCGTCGTGCGCACCGGGATGCCGCGTTCACGGCAGGCCGCCACCACACGGCCGCGAAGCGTCCCCGGAGCGGAGGGGATCGCGATCACGACCTCGTCGGGCTCGACCTCGTCCAGGACCCGGGCCAGATCCTCGGATTCCGTGGTCCCGAGCACCTTCAAGCCGTGCTCGTCCTTTATTCCCAGCTTGCGCGGGTCATCGTCGACGAACCCGACCGGACGGAGGCGAAGCTGCGGGTTGCGGATCAGCTCGCGCACGACGAGCCGGCCGCCGTCGCCACCGCCCACGATCAGAGCGTCGCGCGCGCCCTTGGCCGCCCGGAAGCTGCGCACGCGACCCTCGACGACCAGGTGGACGAGGAATCGAGCGCCGATCAGGAGCGCCAGTGCGAGCAGGAAGAACAGCGCGATGACGCTGCCGGGCAGGTTGACCGGGGTGGCCTGGAAAGCCGCCGTCGTCGTCACCGGATGCAGGAACGCGATCGCGCCCACGATCACCAGCGTGGCCAGGACGAGTCCCTTGACGACCGCCTCGTAGTCGCGCTGGCCGACGAACGTCCACAGCCGCTGGTACTGGCCGAACAGGGCCAGGGTCACGAGGGCGACCGGCACGACCCAGTAGATCGTGTGGGTGAGCAGGTCTCCGTAGCGGTCGTTGGCCCCCCCGAGGCCGTCCTCGAACCTCAATCGGAAGGCAAGGTAGTAAGCGAGCGCGACCAGGATCCCGTCCACGAGCAGCTGCGGCACTGAGTGGCGGTGAACGGGGAAGGCCGCGGATCTGATCCGCCGGCGCATGCAGGCGGATTGTAATGACGATCCTGTCAACAACCGCTAAAGGGGGCGCTCCGGCCGATCGCCGGTCTCAGGCGGTACGTGGCTAAGGCACGCTCTGCACAGCCGAGCTGGCCAGTACGTGGCCCCTGGCGTCGAGCGCTTGCACGTACACGTACGGACGGGACGGCGCGGTGATCGCCGTCTCGAAACCCCGTTTCGTAGCAGTCGCCACCGCCGGCATCGCACTCGGCCTCCTGCCTCCGAAAACGCGCCATTTGGAGACGTTGGTGGCGCCGTTCCAGCTCACGTAGACCGTCATCTTGCGGCCGTGGCGGGAGCTTGCCACGGCCGGCGGGGTGGTCGGCGTCCCGGTCCAGGGGAAGCGATAAGCGCGGTAGCTGATGTTCGCGTCGACGAATCGCCCCTCGAATATGAGCTTGTTCTTCGCGTTGTACTGGCTGAAGTACGGCGCCTCGCCCCAGCCGACGAAATCGTCGCCGTTCGACATCTCCTGCTCGTTTCCCTCAAAGGACGAGAGGACCGGCGGCGAGAGGTCGATCTGCGAGAGCACGGTGGCGGTCTTGCGCGCAAGATTCAGGCGAAGCTCGAGCGCGCGCGACTCCGAGTGCACGTACGGCGGGCCGGCGCCGTCGTCGAACATGCTCACGAGGCTGTCTCCGGCGGCGCGGACCCGCACGTCGTGCTGGAACGCGAACGACGCGCCCGGACCGAGCCTGAAGTTCGAGTGCTTGCCGCCCAGCGTCCAGATCGTCGCCGCGGTTTCGCGATTGACCTTGTACGCGGCCCAGGTGTTCCGCCCCGAGATCAGGAGATTTCCGTCGTCGTCGACCGCGACCGAGTTGACGTGGAAGTAGTCGTAGGGCGACCAGACGCTGTTGGGCTTGCGGCCGGTCGTCGGCTTCACGTAGCTGGCGCTGAGCGGCACGTGGTCGAGGCTGTCCCATTGGAAGAGGACGAGACCGGTGGGGATGTCGATCTCTTGCACGACCGAGTCGAGGACGACCTCGTGGACGCTGCCGCCGACCGCGGAGGCGTTGACGTAAACCGTGAACTGGGAGGTGATCAGGGCGGTGCCGCGCGCCGTGAGCTGGAACTCGTGCAGGTCGGCCGACAGCCCGTTGGCCGCCGAGATCGTGTCGACCACCTGGTACGAGCTGTTCATGATGATGTCCTGCCCGACCCCGACGCCGGCGGTCTCGTTGCCCTGCCACCAGGTCAGCACCGGACGGCCTTGGTAGGTCTGGACACGGAAGTCGGTCGCCGCGTCGCCCGCCGGCACCGGGTCGAACCAGATGAGGCCACCCTGCGAGCCGATGATCTCGGGGCCCTGCTGAAGCGGGCCGATCTGCGGCGCGAGGAAGATGTCCCCCTGCGCGCTCGGATCGGGCTTGGTGATCGTCACCGCGGCCGGGGTGAGGTCCGGACGCGAGCGGAAATACCAGACGTCCCCCTTCACGCGCGGCAGCTGCGGGCGCTTCTCGACCGGAAGCGATCCCGCCGGCGTGGCAACCTGGAACTGGAAGGTGCCCGTCCCGGACCCCTCGATGTTGAGCGATGTGCTCACGGTCACCGTCTCGCCGGGCGTAAACGGATCGCTCGGGTCGGGGAGGAAGCTGCCGCCGTCGCCGTCTGAGTCGGCCTCGATCGTGCCCGCGTGCCGGCCGCTGCTCGACCCGGTCACCGTGATCGTCCCGAGCTGCGACACGGGCAGGCCCCGGAAGGCGATCTGCGTCTGGGGTGAGGCGAAGTGACTGCCCGGGATCGGAAACACGTACACCGGCGGCGGTCCGCTCGGGTGCGCAGTCGCCGGCGGGTGCTTGGTCTTGGTCTTGGTCTTGACGAGATGGTCGGCGGCGCCTGACGGCGGCGCCTTGGCGCTGGCGATCGGACACAGAAGGACCGACAGCGCGACCGCCGCTGTCGCGACGCTAGTACTCGCCAGGTAGCCCGCCCGTCGACGAGCTGTTCGTCGGGAAGGCATTCGACGTGCCCAGCACGTGATGGTGAGAATCGAGCGCCTGCACCTTGTAGACCTTGAAGGAGCTCGTAAGGGGGATCGTCGTTTCAAAGCCGGTCTTCGCCGTGGTCGCCACAGCCTTGAGGCTCCCGGCGCTTGTACCCGCCAGCACCCTCCAGCTCACCACCTGGGTATCGCCATCCCAACTCGCGTAGATGGTGGCCTTCCCGCGATTGTTACGCACGGCACCGCTCGGCGGGTAGTACGGGATTCCGACCCACTTCTGAACGAAGGCGCGGTAGCTCTCGTCGGGGACGGGCCAGACGGCGTCAAGCAACAGCTTGCCGGTCTTGCTCTCCTCCGAGAAGAACGGCTGAGAGCCCCAGCCGAGCTGCACGTTGCCGTTAGGAAGGAGCTCGATGTTGCCGAGGTAGGCCGCGGCGTACGTGTGCGGACGGGTGTAGGCATCGACGAAGCTGCCGGTGTGCTTGGGCAGGTCGAGCTTGATGACCAGCCCCTCCATCGTGCCGTTCGGGTTAGCGAACTTCGCCTTCCCGCCCGACAGGCCCAAGAACAGACAGCAGTTGTCGTTGAACACGGTGAGCACGTCGCCGTGCAGCTGGACGTCGTGCTGCCAGTGAAACTGCGCCTTGGCCGGAAGCTTGAACGTGCTGTTCTTCGGGTTGCCGCTCACGGTCCACTCGATCGCGTTGGTGGCGCGGTTGACCAGGTAGGCGGTCCAGGTGTTGCGCATCGACACCAGGAAGGTGCCGTTGCCGGTCAGCTCGATCCCGTTGATGTGGTACGCGTCCCAGGGGATCCCGGGGAACGGCTTCTGCTGCGACTGCGAGAGCGGGATGTTCGGCGTGCCGCCGGGATTGAGCGCGTCCCAGGTGTAGAGCAGCTGTCCGGTCGCGAGGTTGTACTCCTGCACCGCCGAGTCGAGCACCTGGCCGTTGACCGAGCCGCCGTACGCCGCCAGGTTGTACGGAACCGTCTTGTACGCGGTGACCCAGGCGTTGGGCCCGCTGATGACCATCTCGTGCTCGGAGATGATCCACCCGTCGGCGCCCTTGAGCGTGGCCACGTGGCGGTAGTGCTGATCGACGACCACGTCCTCTCCGCTGGTCGTCTGGCCCAGGCCGGTCACCGTCCCCTGCCACCAGCTGAGCGCCGGCTTCCCGTTGTAGGTTTGGGTTGTCAGATTGCCGGCGAGAGCACCCGTGCCGATGGGGTCGAACCAAACCGGCTGGAGGTTGTGGTCGAGGATCAGCGGACCGCTCTGGCCGGTCAGCGGCTGCTTGAAGGCCAGGTTCTTGAAGACCGCGACCATGAAGTACCCGGGGGCGAGCTTGCTCGTCTGCGTCTTCACGTCGGTGGTCAGCTTTGGCGGGTGAAGCTTCGGCGCCGACACGAAGCTCCAGGCGCCCTTGGTGGTGTAGGCGCCGATAGCGGCGGCCTGGGCGCCGGTGGCGGCGATGGCCAGCGTGCAGCCGACGGCCGCGACGACGCGGGCGAATAAGCGGAGCTTGGATGTGATGAGTGACACGGGCACCTCCTCAGGCGGTCGAGGACCCTAACACGGGCGCGGCGGCGAAGGTTGCGCCGGCGATTACCCCCCAATGAGCAGATCTACCAGCACACCCGGGTCCCGCCGAATCCGCTCATTGGCGGCGCGCTGTCCGTCGCGTTTGACCACCTCGAGCTCGTCCGCGCGAGTGAGCCGCCGCAAACGGCCCTCGGCGATGAGGCGCTCATCGACCGCGCCGAGGCGTCCCTCGAACACGGTGTAGACGGGCGTGCCGAGCGCCACCGCCTCCCGGTTCATCGTCCCGCCGGCGGACACCACGACATCGGCGAAGGCGACCAGCGACTGGGCGTCGACGGCACGCTCGGGCACGATCAGGCCACCGCGGCGCTGGAGCGCCGATCGCTGCTCGGGCGTGCGGGGGAGCACGACCGTCTGCGTGCCGGCCAGCCGATCGAGCACGCCGGCGAACAGGTCGTTCTCGAAGCGGTGGTACAGCGAGACCTCGGGCGGGGTGCGGATGACCGCGATCGGCCTGGCTCGGTCGAGCCCGAGCACGTCCACGACCCCACCATCCGGCTCGAAGTCGGCCAGGTAGTACTCCTCCTTCAGTCCCGGGTAGGCGCGGATTTTGCCCCGGGCGCCGTAGCGGTACAGACGCTCGGGCGGGATCGCGTCTGGGACTACGACGGCCCTGGCCAGCCGGCAGTTGACGTTGTGCTGGACCGTCGCCCATTCGTAGTCGAAGGTGGTCGAGCTGGGGATGCGCAGCAGCGCCGCGGCGATCGTGACGTCGTTCGAGCCATGCCCGAGCGCGTAATCGAAGCGCCGGCCGCGCGCCCACCGCGTCAGCGCCGCCGAGCGTTCGGCCAGTCCGCGCGCCTTGGCAGCAAGGCGGCCGCCACGGTGGTGTCCGATCGCGGTGTGCGGGATGCCGAACCGCTCGCACAACTCCAGAGTCTGGGCGAAGTCGCGCGCCGTGACCTCGACCTCGTGACCGCGCGCCTTCAGGTCGGCGATCACCGGCCGCATCACGAGCACGTGGGGAGAATTGGTCAGATCTACCCAGATCCGCATGGGGCTGGTGAGTAAACGCTCATGGGGTCGCGATCGTCGATTCGGCGGCGGCCGCTACATTTGCCACGATGCTGCTCGGCCCGGGGTCCGTCACCGATTCGCTAGTCACGCTCGCGACGCACATCATCCGTGACCTGGGGCTCGTGGGTGTCTCGGCGATGACGCTGGCCTCGGGTGTGTTTGGCGTTCCGGGGTCGGAGCCGACGATGCTGTTCGCCGGGTTCAACGTGTTCCAGCGCCACCTGAGCATGTTCGGGATCGTCGTGTTCGGCGTGCTGGGCGACATGATCGGCGCCTCGATCGCCTACGGGATCGGCTACTTCGGGCGGCGCGAGCTGGTCGAACGCCACGGCAACAAGCTCCATGTCTCGATCCGCAAACTCGACCGCGCGCACGAGTGGTTTGACCGCTACGGCTCCGGGGTGATCGTCGTCTCGCGTTGGATTCCATTCGCCCGCGCGGCCTTCCCGTACGCCGCGGGTGTGGCCCGGATGCCCTTCCTGCGGTTCCTCGTGTTCGCCACGATCGGCTCGATCGTCTGGATCACGGCGCTCGGGCTGCTCGGCAACGCGGTCGGAAGCGACTGGCAGAGCTGGCGCCACAACCTCGAGTACGTCGATTACGTGGGCGCCGCCCTGCTGGTGGCCGCGATCGTCTACCTGATCGTGCGGGTGGCGCGAACGCGGGGGGGCGACCCGACCGCCGTGGCTTAGTGGTGAGATAGTGGAACGGTCGGCGGCGCCTGACGGCGGCGCCTTAGCGGGCGCGAGCACCGCGTCCGCTGAGCTGCCGGTATGGCAGGCGGTGGCCCTCGGCGCGCTGCACGGGCCCGCCGAGCTGCTCCCGATCTCCTCCTCGGGCCATATCGCGGTGATCCCCTGGCTGGCCGGTTGGAACTACACCCAGCTCGATGACGAGCTGCGCAAGTCGTTCGAGGTGGCGCTCCACACCGGGACCGCCGCGGCGCTGCTAATCACGCTGCGCCGCGAGGTGGATGAAGCCGTCCGTGGCCTCTCGCTGCGCCGGCTGCTCTTGATCGCGCTCTCGTTCGCGCCGCCGGCCGTCATCGGCTACCGGTTCGAGCGCCCGATCGAGCGGCGTTTCGGCACACCGCCGACTGTCGCCGCCGGCCTGTTCGCCGGCGCGGTCGCGATGGCGCTCGCCGACCGGGCGCCTCAGGAGCGCCGGCACGAGGAGGCCGGCGTGGTCGACGCGCTGTGCCTCGGGGTGGCGCAGGCGTTTTCGCTCATCCCCGGCGTCTCGCGCAACGGCGCGACCCTCGCCGCGGCCCGCATGCGGCGGTTCACCCGGGTGGACGCCAACCGCCTGTCGCGCCACGCGGCGCTGCCGGTGATCGCCGGCGCCACCCTGCTCAAGGGGGTGCGGCTGTCCCGGCGCGGGCTGCCGGCGGGGTCGGCGGTGCCGTTCGCGGCCGGCGCCGGCGCCGCGTTCGTCTCGACGCTCGGCTCCACCCGCCTGATCCAGGCTTTGGAGCGCGACAGCTCGCTGCTGCCCTACGCGCTCTACCGGATCGCGCTCGCGACCCTGATTGTCCGCCGCCTCGCCCATCCAACCAATGGCGGTTGAGGCGACACTCACCCCAACCCACCCCGCGACTCGCGGGTTCTCCGCGCCGGAGCCGGGTAAACCACTGTTCACCGGGTTGGCGGCGACGAGTGTCGAGTTATCCGGCGCCGCCTCAGGCCGACGACCACAGATAGCCGGTGCCGACCCGTTCGGCCCGGACCCGCCACTCCAACGCCAGTCGCCACAGCTCGGCCGGCGCCCGGGGCCCAGGGAGATCGCATACCAGGGCGATTTCGGCGGTGGCCATCGTGCCGAAGCGCCGCAGGGCGTCGTCTACCGAGAGCGGGGTGGGTGGGACCGAATCTGCAGGCGTGGCGCCGGCCGCCACCGCCGCCGCCCGCAACGTCCCGTAATCCGCGGGGCCGTACACCCCGTGCACCTCCCCGTCCGCGCCAACGAACTCGAGCGAGGGCAGCTTGACGCGGCCGCCCGCCGGCGACCGGTGCTCCGGCGAGACGGCGCCACAGCGATCCAGGTCGGCGGCGAACGCCTCCAGCACCCCGTGAGAGGCGAGGCCCAGCCGCAGCTTCTCCACATCGAGCCCAGGCACCGCCCGCGCCTCCTCGATCAGGGCGTCGGCGGTGTCGAGCTTGCGCCGGCGGCAGAGCAGCCCCTCGCGGAGCCGGCGGAGATAAAGGACGGGATCCCCCTGCTCCGAGGCCGCCTTGACGGCCAGGCAGGCCGGGTGCGAGCTGCGCGGGGGCGCGGCCAGCCACAGCCTTGCATCGACCGGCATCCCGCTCCGGTCGCCCGCCTCGAGCATCTCGCTGACGAACGGCCCGGCGTCGCCGATCTCCCGCGCCATACCGCACATCACATACCCCACGTCGAGCCCGTCGCCGAACTCGACCGCCAGCTTGCGCAGCGCCGGTTCGATCGCCCAGGACCACGGACACATCGGATCGGTGTAGTAGTACGTGTGGACCGGGGCGATGTGGCGCAAAATAAGGGTTAGTGGCCCGGTCCGTGAGTCCGAGACAATCCGAGACCAACATCGAGACCTGTTAGGTGAGCACGCTGCTCGGCACCACGCTCAACGGCCGCTACCGGCTCGACGCCCGGATCGGCTCCGGCGGGATGTCGACGGTCTATCGCGCCACCGACGAGACGCTCCAGCGCCAGGTCGCGATCAAGCTCATGCACCGCGAGATCGCCTCCGACTCCGATCAGCTCGAGCGCTTCCGCCGCGAGGCGCGGGCGGTGGCGCAGCTCTCGCACCCCCACATCGTCGGCGTGATCGACTACGGCGAGGATCTCGATCCGGCTCACCCCCGGCCCTACATCGTGTTCGAATACGTCGATGGGGAGACGCTCAAGGAGCGCATCCGCCGTAGCGGCCGGCTGCCGATCACCGAGGCGGTCGCCTACGCGATCGAGATCGCGCGCGCGCTCGGCACCGCCCACGCCCACCACATCGTCCATCGCGACGTCAAGCCCCAGAACGTGCTCATCGACGAGGAGGGGCAGGCGAAGGTCACCGACTTCGGAATCGCCCGCACGCTCGACGAGGAGGGGCTGACCGCGGACGGCCGGGTCCTCGGCACGACCGACTACGTCTCCCCCGAGCAGGCCCTCGGCCGGCATGTGAGCGGCCAGTCGGATCTCTACTCGCTCGGCGTCGTGCTCTACGAGATGCTGGTCGGGGAGGTCCCGTTCAGGGGCGAGAACCAAGTGGCGGTGGCGATGAAGCACGTCCGCGAGCAGATCCCGGACGTGCAGTTCAAACGCCCCGAGATCTCGGCCGCCCTCGCCTCGGTCGTCGACAACGCCACCGCCAAGCGTCTCGAGGACCGCTACGCGGACGACGCCGAGCTGATCGCCGACCTCGAGGACGTACTGGCCATCGAGGCCGCCCGTGCCGGCAGCGCCACCGGTGAGGTCACCAGCGTGCTGCGGACGCTGCCCTCCCAGACCCAGAGCCGCGTCCCCTTCCGGGTCCGCCACCGGGCCACCGCCGTCGGGCTGGTCTTGCTCCTGGTGGCCATCGTCGCCGGAGTGGTGGTGTGGCTCGGCACCCGGACCCACCACTCGGCGCCCAGGTTGTCCGTTTCTGCACCGGCGGCGCACCTAACGCCGGTCCAGCCCTGCGGAAGCTGCGCCCACGACTACAACCCCGACGCGCTCAGCGGCCCCAAGACGCAGAATCCGGCGCTGGACGGCCTGGCCATCGACGGCAGCCTCAGCACGGCCTGGCTGACCGAGCACTATTACGACGACTCGCTCCAGAAGCCCGGCGTCGGGCTGTACGTCGACATGAGCAAAGCGGTGCCGGTGAAGGAGATAGTGCTCTACACCGAGACCCCCGGGTGGCGCGGGCAGATCTGGGGCTCGAACTCCCAGCCCGACCCGGACGTGTTCAGCACCGGCGCGGGTGGCTGGACCGAGCTGGCACTGGTCCCGTCCATGCAGAACGGCCAGAAGATCGCGCTGAGCACGAGCTCCACGGGGTACCGCTACTACCTGGTGTGGATCACGGCGCTGCCCCCGGACATGAATTACGCGGCGATCAACGAGATCGCCCTCTACAAGCTCACGCGTTAGTTGAGTTGCAGTCGCCGACGCCTGGCGGCGGCGCTTAGTCTCAGTGACGCACGCGCCCCTCGGCCGCGTGGCGCTCGAAGGCCAGCTGCACGAGCCGGTCGAGCAGCTCAGCGTAGGGCACCCCGCTGGCCTCGAACAGGGCCGCGAACACGCTGGTGGTGGTGAAACCGGGCATCGTGTTGAGCTCGTTCAGGAGCACCCGCTCGCCCTCGATGAAGAAGTCCACACGGGCCAGGCCGCTGCATCCACTGAGCTGAAACGCCCGGATCGCGACCTCCTGGATGCACTCGCGGACGCCGTCGGGAACGCGCGCCGGCACGACCAGGCGCATCCCGCCCGGGCTGTACTTGGCCTCGTAGTCGTACCAGCCGGCCTCGCCGGCCCCGAGCACGATCTCACCCGGCTCGGAGGCGACGGGCTCGCGGTTGCCGATCACCGAACACTCGACCTCGAGCCCCCGCGCCGCCGCCTCGACGATCGCCAGCGAGTCGTGCTCGAACGCGGTCGCCAAGGCCGCGGGTAGCTCATCCGCGGACGTCGCCCGCACAATCCCGACCGAGGATCCGAGGCGCGCCGGCTTGACGAACACCGGCACCCCGAGGGCGCCGAGGTCCATGAGCACGCGGTCGCGATCCTCGGCAAACGACGCTGCCCGGACCGCGCGGTAGTCGACCTGCGGCATGCCTGCGTGCGCCATCAGCTCCTTGAACATCACCTTGTCCATGCACAGGGCCGAGGCGAGCACGCCGGCGCCCACGTACGGGACGTCGAGGCACTCGAGCAGCCCCTGCACGGTGCCGTCTTCGCCGAACGGCCCGTGCAACACCGGGAAGACGACGTCCACCCCGTCCAGCCCGCACCCCGGCGTCACCGCCACCGTCGCGCCGTCCTTCCGCCACACTCCGTCGCGGCCGATCTCGATCGGGATCGGTTCGTAGCCGGCGTCCGAGAGCCCCTCGCGAACCGAGGCCGCGGAGGCGAGCGACACCTCGTGCTCGGAGGAGCGGCCTCCTCCCAGCACCGCGACACGTGTCGGCTTCACTTCTTCTTCGGCGCCGAGGTGGTGCCGGCGGGCGTCGTCGTGGTTGTGCTCGGCGTGCTCGTCGTGGTCGTCGGCGTCGTCGTCGTCGTGTAGTGCCCGACCACGATCGTCACGCTGGTCCCCTTGGCGGTCTGAGTCCCGGCGCTCGGAGTCTGCGAGAGGACGACATCGTTCTGGCCCGGGCTGGTCACATCCTGACGCTGCACCGTGGCCGGGAAGCCCTGGGACCCTAGCGTGGCCTCGGCCATCCCCCTCCGCTGGCCGACGACGTTCGGAACCGTCGGCGTCGGGGGCGCCTTGGCCACATAGATCGTCACGGTGGAGCCGGGTGCCTCCAGGCTCCCGCCGATGGGGCTTTGGCTGATCACGGTTCCCGGCGTCACGGTGCTCGAGACCTGCTGGGTGCTGACTACGTTGAACTGACCCGGCGCCGCCTCGAGGTCCGCCTTTGCCTGGCCGACCGTCTCGCTGGTCACGTCGGGCACATGCACCGCCGCCGGGCCGCTCGAGACGAAGACCGTCACCGGGGTGCCGATGGGAGGCTGGGCGCCGGCCGTGGGACTCGTGTCGATCACCTGGCCGGCGTTGTACTGGTTGCTCGACTGTTGCACCACCTTGCCCAGCTTGAGGCCGGCGATCTGGAGCGACGACTTGGCCTGCTCAAGGGTCTCGCCGAGCACGGTCGGAACGGTCGTGTTGCCCGGGCCAGAGGAGACCGTCAGCGAGACGATCGAGCCCTTCTTGACCTGCGTGTCGGCGAGCGGATCCTGTTTGATCACCGTTCCCGCCGGCTTGGCGTTGGTGAGTTGGATCTGGTTCACCCCGAGACCGTCGTTCTGGAGCTCTGTCTGGGCGGTGCCGAACGGCTGCCCGACCACGCTGGGGACCACCACCTTGGCCGGGCGGGCGAGCAGGTACGCGGCCACCCCGCCACCCGCGAGCAGCAAGACGAGCAGCGCCACCAGCCAGGGCCACAGCCGGCGCCGGCGCTCGTAAGGCGGCTCTTCGGCGGGGACGGCGTCGAGCACCTGATAGGTGCCGTCGTATTGCGTCGGCTCGTGCGGCGGCGGGGCCGCGGGCGGATTGCTCACGGCGGCGGCCGCGGCGGCGTAGCGGCCGGCCGCCACGCCCGCCAGCGCCGGCATGCTCGCGGTGCGCTCACCGCGCTCGCCGGTCAGGACCGCCGTCCTGGCCTGCTCGAGCGCGGTGATGAACTGGTCGGCGTTGGCCGGACGGTCGACCGGGTTCTTGTTGAGCGCCCACATCACGACCTGCTCGAGCTCCGGCGGGACGCTCGGGTTGATCACAGTCATCGGCGGCGGCGCCTCCGACACGTGCTTGAGCGCGATCGTGACCGCCGACTCGGCGTCGAACGGGACGCGGCCGGTGAGCATCTCGTAGAGGACGACACCGATCGAGTAGAGATCCGAGCCGGCGCTGACCGCGTGCCCCTGGGCCTGCTCGGGCGAGAGGTACTGGGCGGTGCCCATAATCGAGCCGGTCTCGGTCATGTCCGACGCCCCGGCGCGGGCGATGCCGAAGTCGGTCACCTTGGCGTTGTCCTGGTCGTCGACGATCACGTTGTGGGGCTTGAGGTCGCGGTGGATCACGCCGCGGCGGTGCGCGAAGCGAGCGGCCCTGAGGATCTGGAGGGTGATGTCGATCGCGCGGACCGGATCCAGTGGCGCCTCCTGCCGAATCAGCTGCTTGAGCGAGCGACCGGGCAGATACTCCATCGCGATGTAATAGGTCCCGTCGTAGGAGCCGCGGTCGTACACACTGACGACGTTGGGGTGCTGCAACCCGGCGGCGGCCTGGGCCTCTCGGCGGAAGCGCTCGACGAAGCCCGGGTCCTCCGCGAAGCGCTGGTAGAGAAGCTTCAGCGCGACCTTGCGACCAAGCTGCTCGTCTTCGGCTAGGAACACGTCGGCCATCCCGCCGGCGCCTAGCCGGGAGAGGATCCTGTAGCGGCCGTCGACGACGGTGCCTGGTGCCAGACCTGCCATCACTGTCCTTCCGAGAGCAACACCCGCAATACCGCTTTGGCTACGGGCGCTGCCACCGTCGCCCCGTAGCCCCCATTCGACTCGTCGACCATAACCGCGATGGCCACCTTCGGATGTTGAGCTGGTGCAAAGGCGACGAACGCCGGCTGGGTGAGGTTCGAGCCGCTCGGCCCGATCTGCGCCGTTCCGGTCTTGCCGGCGATCGTGACGCCGGGCATCTGGACCGTGATGCCGGTGCCCTCCTCGACCACCTTCTCCATCATCCGCGTCACCGCCTGGGCGGTGGACGGCTTCATCACGTGGCTGTAGACGGTTGGATTGATTGTCTTCACCGTCACGCCGTCCGGGTCGACCACCCGGGCGATCAGGTGCGGAGTCATGAGCGTGCCGTTGTCGCCCACTGCCGAGGCGACCATGGCCATCTGAAGCGGCGTGACCAGCAGCCCGCCTTCGCCGATCCCGATCCGGCCAATGTCCTCGTCGGGACTACCGGGCGGGAACGGCTTGCCCGTCGTACTCGACCACGGCTGGCTGATGCCGATCTGCCCGGAGGGGTAGTCGAGCGGGGGCTTTGAGTAGAAGCCGAACCGCTTCATGTACTTGGTCATCGTTGCACGTCCGACGTGCTCCGCCACCTGGGCGAAGATCGTGTTGATCGAGTAGGTCATGGCGGTGGTCAACGTCTGCGGTCCCCAGCTCTGGTCGCCGTCGTTCGAGAGGGGAACGCCGGAGACGGTGATCGGCGAGTTGCCGTTGACGACCGAGTTCTCGGTGTACATGCCGCTGTCGATCGCGGCGGTGGCGGTAACGATCTTGAAGGTTGAGCCGGGGGCGTACTGGCCCTGGGTCACACGATTCACGAGACAGTCCTTGGCGCCGCACCCGGCCCCCGGATTGGCGCCGTTGTCGTTGTAGGTCGGGTTCGCGTACATGACCTTGATCGCGCCCGTGCTCGGATCGATCGCGACCACTGATCCCGCTTCGCCGGCCAGCGCCTGCTGCGCTGCGCGCTGTGCGTTGGGGTCGAGCGTCGTGTACACGTCGTCGCCAACCGGCCGCGGGCTCAGTTGACCGAAGATCGAGGAGAGGCCGGTTTGCAGCCCCCGCAGGTAGGGGGCGGCGGACTCCTCGAGCCCTGCCGCTTCTCCCTTGGTGGCGATCGAGTAGCCGACCGCGTGTGCGAACAGCGGGCCGGTCGGATAGGTGCGAGCCCAGGTGTTGCCCGCCGCCGGGACCGACCGCGCGAGCACGGTGCCATCAGCGGCCAGGATCTGGCCGCGCTTGATCTGCAGCTCGTCAAGCAGCGTGCGGACGTTCAACGGGTTGTTCTGGAGCTTGGCGGCCTCGAACACGGTCCAGCGTGAGGTGAACACGATGAGCAGCGCGAACAGGAGCACGATCACTCCGAACAGCCGGACGATCGGGCCATTCATGCCGGCCTCCGAGCGCGGTCGGACACGAGCAGCAGCAGCGCGACTAGGACGAGGTTGGCCACGATCGATGACCCGCCGTAGGAGATGAACGGCAGCGTCACCCCGGTCAGCGGGATCACGCGCGTGACGCCGCCGACAATCACGAACACCTGCAGGGCAAGCATGGCGCTCAGCCCGACCGCCAGGAGCGTCGAGAACGAGTCGCGGGCCAGCATCGCGGTCTTGAACCCACGGGCCACGAACAGCAGGTAGGTGATGAGCACCGCCGCCGCGCCGAATAGGCCAAGCTCGTCCGTGATGACGGCATAGATCATGTCGGTCTGGGGCGCGGGCAGGAGCACTCCGCCGTTCGGGAGCGTCAACGCCGCCCGGCCGAAACCCTCGCCGAACAGCCCGCCGGCGGCCTGCGCGAACAGCGCGTTGGCCACCTGGTAGCTGCCGAGGGGAGCGTGGTACAGCTCCGGGTTGAGGGGGTGCAGCCACGTCTCCACGCGGGCGTGGATGTGCGGTATGTGCGTGCCCAGGTACCAGAAGCCGATCGCCGCGGCCATGAGGCCGATCACCACGAAGGACAGCCGGTTGGTCGCGACGTAGAGCATCGCGAGCAGGCCGCCGTAGAACATGATCGAGGAGCCGGTGTCGCTGAGCACGACGAGGATCGCCATCGCGAGTCCCCAGATAACGATCACGGGTCCGAACTGCTTGAGCGGCGGCAGGGTGATGCCGAGGAAGCGCCGCCCGCCCTGGACGAGCACCTGCCGCGTGTCGCGCAGATAGCTGGCCAGGAAGATCACGAGGCCAATCTTCGAGACCTCGGCCGGCTGGAACACGAACAGGCCGGGGATCCGAACGCCCAGGTAGGCGCCGTTGGCCGCGTAGCCAATGCCGGGCAGGCGCGGAAGCACGAGGAGCCCGAGCGAGACGATCACGATTATGTAGCGGTACTGCTCGAGCTTGCGGTAGTCGCGGAACAGGAGGATCGTGCCCGCGAACAGGATCAGCCCGAGCACGAACCACTGGGCCTGCTGGCGCGCCAGGGTCGCGTCGATCCGGTAGATCATCACCAGGCCGAAGCTGGCCAGTACCGCGACCAGCGGGAACATGTACGGGTCCGCGTGGGGGAGCGTGATCCGGATAAAGATGTGCGCCGCGATGCACAGCCCCAGGAACAGAGCGCCGTAGGTCAGCGACACGTTCGAGAGCGCGTTCTGGCGCTGGATGAACACGCCGGCGAAGCCCGCGGTGACCAGCAGCGAGGCGGGGATCAGCCCGATCAGCTCACGGTTGCGTGCCCTCACGGGACCAGCGCCCTCCGTGAGTGGTGGTGCTCGCCGCCCAAGGGATAAATCTGCCCCCAGCCTTCCTTCACGGCGAGATCCGCCCCTGCTCGAGGTCCATCACGAGCGAGGTCGCGTTCGTCTGTGAACGCAGGTCGTTGTTGAGCAGCTGACCGCGGCGGGCCACCGGGATCAGCGAGGCCGGAACGCCGGAGACGTAGTAGGTCTCGTACAGGGGAACCCCGAACGGCAGGTCGTACGGGAAGCCCCGATAGATCGTCACGATGCCCTGCGCGTTGGTCCCGATGAAGTAGAGCTGCCGGCTGGCGAGATAGCCGGCGCTCCCGATGATCGCGACCACGATCGCCGTGGCCAAGAGCGCAGCCAGCGGCTTGATGAAGCGGCGCTCGTGCCGCTCCGCGACCGGTGGCGGTCGTGGGACCAGACGGCGCGCTGCACCGGGCGGGGAGGGCGCGAGGCGCCGGAGGCTCGGTCTGGTCGGGGGCGGCGCTACCGCGACGGCCGTCGAGCGGCGGGCATGCTCGGCCCGTCCAGCCGTGGCACCGGATGCCACCGGCCCGTCGTCGGGATCCGCACCGGCAGCCGGCCGGCGCGGGGCCGCCACGCCGACCATCGTCTCCTGGTCGGCGGTTCCATCGCCGACACCGGCCTCCTCGAGTCGGAAGAGGACAACGGTGATGTTGTCCCGGCCGCCGGCCTCGTTGGCCTCGTTGATGAGCGCGTCCGCGGCCTCATCCAAGTTGTCGTGGGTTGCGAGGATCTCGCGCACACGCTCCTCGGAGATCATCGAGGTGAGGCCGTCGCTGCACAGCAGAACCACGTCGCCGGCGCGCGCCGGATAGGTCCATGTGTCGACCTCGACGTCCGGCTCGGGCCCGAGCGCGCGCGTGATGATCGAGCGCTGCGGATGCTCGGCCGCCTGCTCCTCGGTCAGCTTCCCGCGGCGCACCAGCTCGTCGACCAGCGAGTGATCCTGGGTGAGGCGCTGGAGCGTCCCGTCGCGGTACAGATAGGCCCGGCTGTCGCCGACGTGTGCGATCGCTACGTGGGCGTCATCGACGTAGGCGGCGGTGAGCGTAGTTCCCATCCCCGCCCGCTGGCGGTCGGCCCGCGAGCGCTCGTAGATTTGATGGTTGGCCTCGACGACCCGCGCGCGCAGCCGCTCCTCCGGGCTGCCATTGTCGGGCAGGCCGCGCTCGAACGCCTCGATCGCGAGCCGCGAGGCGACCTCGCCAGCCTGGGCACCGCCCATCCCATCGGCCACGACGAACACGGGGGCGCGCGCGTAGGCGCTGTCCTCGTTGTCGCGCCGCTGCCGGCCGGTGTCGGTCTTGCAGGTGGTTTCCGCTGCGCGGAGCATCCTCATGTCACTGGTCGAAGGAGAACTCACAGTCGCCGATTCTGATCCGATCGCCGGGGTGAAGCGGCTGCGGGCCGGTGAGCGGCTGTTCGTTCAGGTAGGTGCCATTGGTTGATCCCAGGTCCTCGATCACGACGACGTAGCCCTCCCGGGAGATGCGGGCGTGGTGAGCAGAGGCGAACGGATCGTCGAGCCTGATCTCGACGTCTCCGCGGCCGAGAGTAGCGCCCTGCCTGGGAATTTCATACGCGCTCCCCGCCTCGTGGCCCGGCGCGCGCTGCACGAGTAACCGCGGCTCGAATCCGTCGCCGTCGGGCTCGAGACCGTTGGTGGCGGCGTACATGCCGGTGGCGTCGTACTGCGCGGCTTGATCTGTGCGCACCACGCCGTCACGCCCGCGCCGCAGATCGCGCAGGGCACTCCAGGCGACCCACATCAGGAACAGATAGAGGACGATCAGGAAGCCGAACTTCAGTCCTACGGAGACGGGTGCGAGCATCGTTGGGGGATGCCTACTCGAGCGTGAACGTCATCACGGACGCGCCGAGCTCGAGTTCGTCGCCCGGCCGGAGGACCTCGGGGCCATCGATCCGGCGTCCGTTCAGCTGTGAGCCGTTGGTCGACCCAAGGTCGGTGACCACCCAGGATCCGCCGCGCGGTCGGATCTCAGCGTGTTTGCGCGAGACATTGGGATCGTTGATGACGACGTCACACTGCCGCCCGCGGCCCAGTGTGGCGCCCTCGGGACCGATCACCACCCGGCGGCCGTCGATCAGCAGAAGCGCCGACTGGGCTCGCGCTCGGCCTTGCTCCTCGAGTGGCTCCGACACCCGTTCGGAGCTGCTGTAGACCATGGTCCGGCCTGACTGGGCCTCCGCGGGCGCGCTCACCGGCTCCTCGTGGGGCTGGGTTACCCGTGTCTGGATCCCAAACTCGCCAAGGCCGAGCCGGTCGTCGGTCTCGAACTCGATCACCGGCCGCGACAGCAGCGTGAGGCGCTCCCGCCGCGCGTGCTCGAGCAGATAGCCGGCGAGCTCCGCGGTCAGCGCGGACTCGTAGCCGGCGAATCGCTCGCGGTCGCGCGGGGACAGAAACACCCGGTACTCGTTCGGCGCGTACGTCCGCGACACGGAAAACGACTTGTGCTCCTCCATTTCACGGGCAAGCTTGCGTGCGATCTCCACCGGCCGAACCTCCGAGCGGAAAGCGCGGCTGAACGTGCCTTCGACAAGGCCGGCGATCTTGTTCTCGAGACTCTTCAGGACGGTCATGGGGAAGCCGCGACATCCCGTCGCAAGCTCGTTTCATGCTACGCGGTTGGGTCGGAATCTTTCGCTGTTCTGGTGCCCGCGTGCGTGCGCCATCAACCGTCTCGTGACAATTGCCACGATACCGCCGAGGTACGCGCCGAGGAGTGCCGAGCCGAGCGACGGACCGGATGTGGCGCCCCCCAGGCTTGCGGTGGCGACCGTCGCCAGCGCCAGCGCGGTCGCCCAGGCCCCGGTTCGGATGTATTCGAGCTCCGGCGAGCGCCGGATCCGTGTCAGAGGAAGGACGAGCGCGGCCAGCGCCCAGACCGCGCACGTCGCCGGCGTGCCCACCGTGAGCAGCGGCCGGAGCACGTGGGCGGTGGCATCGTGCAGCGTCGCCACCGTGGTCAGGCCCTGTCCCTGGTTGGGGCGAGAGAGGACGACCCACAACCACCCGGTGGCGGCCAGAGCGACGCGACGGCGGGCGGTACCGGCGAATCCGGCCAGCGCCGGCCAGGCGGTGACGAGCCCAACCACGTTCAGGGCGGGGGCGACAACGGCCATCGGCCAGCTCGGTCCGTCGCGCGGGGACAGGAAGACCGGGACGAGGCCACCGACGAGGAGCAGCACCGCCGCGCCGGGACGCGAATGTACGGCCAGCGAGACGGCCAGCGCCGTCGTCACCATCAGCCACCCCACGCGGGGCAGCGCCGCGACCACGGCGGCGGCCAGACAGGGGAGGAGGGCAGCCGGCAGCGGCGAGGCCCCGGGTACGCGTCGAGCCAGCCAGGCGGTCAGCGCGGCGGTGGCGACGGCGGCGAGCGCGCGTCGGGGGGTGGCGGCCCGTACGGCCGACGGCGAGGGGGTGGCGGCCCGTACGGCCAGCGTCCCGCGCTTGCCCGTGGGATCGGTTGGCAAAGCGCCTCTAGCGCGAGGGACGCCGGCCGCACGTCGCCGCCATCCCTCAACCTCCTGATCAGCCTCGCTCGCCGCTTGAGATGGCGGGTCGTCGGCCTCGGGCTCGGCGCCGGCGGTTCTTGTCAACGTGCGCGTCGGCCACGGTGCGGCGACGACACCTGGCTCATCGGTCACCCGCCCGGCGGCGAACACAAGCGCCGTGCGGAGCTCCCCGAGCGTGCCGCGCTCACGGGCGCGCGGGCGGACAGCGAGATCGACGCCCTGCCCGAGCTCACGCGGGAGGTCCCGCCGCTGCCGGCGCAGCGGGGGCAGATACGCCCCGGCGCGCCGCGCGCCGCGTGCGCTTGCGCCGTCACGGACCGGGTTCACGCCGCTCAGCGCCTCGTAGAGGACGAGGGCGAGCGAGAACAGATCGGCGGCGGCGGCGGCCGGAAGCCCCTGCGCCTGCTCCGGCGCCATGTAGGCAGCGGTCCCGATCACGTCCCCGGTCATCGTCAGGGATTCCCCGCCGGCTAAGCGGGCCACGCCGAAGTCGGTCAGGCGAGCGAGCTGCGCGGACGTGGTGGGACGCTCGGGGATGAGCACGTTGGACGGCTTGACGTCGCGATGGATGACCCCGTGGGCGTGGGCGTGCGCCAGGGCATCGCACAGGGCGATCCCGATCCTGACCAAATCGCCATCCGATAGGCGGCCGGCGGCGAGCAGCTTGTCGAGCGTCGCACCGTGGACGAGCTCGGAGACCAGGTAGGCGCCCTCGTCGTCGACTGCCGCCTCGTACAGGGTGACGATCGCGGGGTGCGCGAGTCGCGCCGCGGCCCGGGCCTCGCGCTCGAAGCGGCCGCCGACGATGCCCTCGCGGGGCAGGATTTTGACCGCCACGTCTCGGTCGAGCCGCTCGTCCCACGCCTGCCAGACGGTGGCGAACCCGCCCGCGCCGAGCCGCCGGCGCAGTCGGTAGCGGCCGAGCACCAGCGGGGCGTCCGATCGCGGGCGGCGATCCTCGATGCGTGGCGTCGCATCGAGCATCGCGCCCTCTGGCGGCGGTCGGCGTATCGTGGGTGCCTCTGAGGGACGCCTGGTCGGCTCGCGCACGAGCAGGTTTTCGAGACCGGGGCGGTCTCCCCTTCGGCTTCAGGCGTTCAGAATCGTCTTACCGCCGTTAGGGTGGTCATACTGATCGTTCCCGATTCCGCCTAGGAGCAGTGTGTCGTTCTTCGACGAGCCGGAGGAGACTCGGACAGCGCCACGGACGGCGCCGCGCAGACGCCGACCGACTGGGGGTCCTCGTCGCCCGCGTCCGGCCACGGGCCACGCGATCCTGGTTCGGCGCGTCGTGCTGGCCGTGGTGGTCGTCATCGCGATCGTGCTGATCGCCGTGCTCGTCAACAGCTGCGAGACCAGCGCCCGCAACAGCGCGCTCAAGGACTACAACAACAACGTCGCCGCGCTCAACGCCCAATCGGTCAGCACCGGTCAGTCGTTCTTCAGCCTGCTGTCAGGGCCCAAGACCAATCCGACGTCACTTCAGAACAGCCTGAGCGAGGTTGCAAACCAAGCGAGCAGCGAACTCAGTAAAGCCAAGGGACTCGACGTCCCGGACGAGGTAAAGAGCGCCCAGTCGAACTTCGTATTAGCGCTTCAGATGCGCTCCGACGGGATCACGAATATCAGTAAGCAGGTCCCACCCGCGCTCCAGTCCCAGACGAGCCAGGGCGCCGTCAACACCATCGCCTCCGAAATGGCGCGCTTCTACGCCTCCGACGTCCTCTACAAGGACTACACGGTGCCCCAGATCATCGGTGCCCTGCGCGCGGCCGGGATCGCCGTGGGCGGGCTCGGCGGGGAACAGGTCAACTCGAGTCAGTTCCTGCCGTCGATCCAGTGGCTCGACCCGACTTACATAGCGTCCAAGCTCAACGTGACCCTGCCGACGTCGTCCAAGCCGATCGCACCCGGCCTGCACGGACACCAGTTGAACTCCGTCAGCGTCGGCGGAAGCACGCTGTCGACCGGCGCCAGCAACGCGATCCCCGCCAGCCCTCCGCCGACGTTCACCCTGAACTTCGCCAACACCGGCCAGAACACCGAGACCGATGTCGTGTGCAAGGTCACAATCGACGGTTCGCAGGTGAGCGGCCAGACCGTGGTACCCCAGACCCAGGCCGGTCAGTCGTACACCTGCAACGTACAACTCAACGGCACCCCGCCGAGCGGGCCACAGACGGTGGTCGCGACGATCGTCCCCGTCCCCGGGGAGAAGAACATCGCCAACAACACGCTGACCTTCCCGGTCGACTTCCAGTAAGGCTTCGCGCGGCCGCGGTCGGGCGCGTGACCGTATCCTCTCGCTGGTGCACAACCTGACCAGCACCGCCGGGATCGTCGCGATGGCTGCCGGCGCGTGCGGCCTGCTCGCCCTTCTCCTCTGTGCGGTCCTGTGGCTCAAGCTACGCCGCGTGGGGGCGGACCAGCGCGTTGTTCTGGGCGCCGGCGACCAGGATCTCGTCGCCCACGCCGCCTCGCTCCAGCAGCAGTTCGAGGCGCTCTACGGGTACGTCCAGAATGCTGCGGAGCGGCTCGACCAGCGCATGGCGGCGGCGGAGCGCAGGCTCGACCACGCCGTCGCCTACCGGGCGCTCATCCGCTACGACGCTTACGGCGAGATGTCGGGCCGCCAGTCGACCTCGATCGCGCTGCTCGACGCCAATCGCTCGGGACTCGTCCTGTCCTCGATCCACCACCGTGACCAGGCCCGCCTCTACGCCAAGGAGGTCCGCGAGGGGAAGCCCGAGCTCGAGCTCTCGCCCGAGGAGGACGAGGCGATTCGCCGCGCGCTCGAGGCCGACGGCCGCCAGCAGTCGGTATAAGAGGGCTCACCTCGGGAGGATGCGCGTCGCCTACTTCGGGCCCGAGGGCACGTTCACCCAGGAGGCCCTGATCACCGCCACTGCCGGCCGGGATGCCCTGGAGCTGGTCCCCCAGCCGACCATCTACGACACCGTGATGGCGGTCCACTTCGGGACCGCCCAGCGCGCCCTGGTCCCAATCGAGAACTCGCTCGAGGGCTCGGTCAACGCCACGCTCGACGCGCTGGCGATGGAGACCGAGGACGTGGCGATCGTCGGCGAGGTCATCCACCCCATCCGCCACTGTCTGATCGCCCGGACCGCGCTCGAGCTGTCGGATATCGAGACGGTCGTCTCCCATCCCCAGGCGACGGCGCAGTGCGCACGCTTCATCCGCTCGCGGCTACCGCGGGCCCAGGTCCTGGCCGGGAGCTCGACCGCCGAGGCGGTGCGGACGGTGGCGGAGCACGACGGCCCATGGGCCGCGCTCGGCAACCGGCTGGCCGCCGAGCGCTACGGCTGCCAGGTCCTGCGCGCCGGCGTCGAGGACGTGCCGGACAACGAGACTCGATTCGTGTGGCTCGCGCAGGTCGGCACACGACCTGGCGGGGTCGGCACGCCCGAGGTGTGTGGATCTCCGATCGGTCCCTGGAAGACGGCGGTCGTCTTCTGGGGCGTGGGCTCGGAGGCGCCGGGGTGGCTCGTCCGCTGCCTATCGGAGTTCGCCTCACGAGACGTGAACCTGACCCGCATCGAGTCGCGGCCGCGCAAGCAAGGGCTCGGGCGCTACATGTTCTTCCTCGATCTCGAGGGACGGGACACCGAGCCGCACGTCGCCGACGCCCTGGCCGGCCTGCGTGGCCACGTCGAGGTGCTCCGCGTGCTCGGGTCATTCCCGGCCGCAGTGGCGTGAATCAACCTGGACGGCGGCGCCTCACCGGCCGTAACCAACGCTTATCAGATCTGCCAGGCGCCTCGGTACACTCCGCGCCTAGTTATGGCCACATCAGTACCTGCGCCAGCGTGGTCCGCGTCGCCTCCAGAGCACCAGCGACGCGGACGTGAGGTTGGCCGGGTGCTCGTGTTAAACGCCACGTACGAGCCGATCAACGTCTGCACGGTCAGGCGCGCCGTCGTTCTGCTTCTGAAGGAGAAGGCGGAGGTGATCGAGCGCGCCGAATGGGAACTCCATTCCGCGAGTTCCACGATGGTCCGCCCCGCCGTGATCCGGCTCGTCAGCTACGTGCGGATTCCGCGTGACACCCACCGGCGCAAGATCACCCGCCGCGCCGTGTTCGCCCGCGACAACTGGACCTGCCAGTACTGCGGCTCGCGCTCGAACCTGACCGTCGACCACGTGATCCCCCGCTCCAAGGGCGGCGGCTCGAGTTGGGACAACATCGTCGCCTCGTGCGCGCCGTGCAACCGGCGCAAGGGCGACGCGCTCCCACGCCAGGCCGGGATGCGACTGCTCAAGCAGCCGCGCACTCCCCCCGCCACCGTGTTCATCCACGTGGCGAGCCCGACGATCCCGGTCGCCTGGCAGCAGTACCTGGCGGCCTGAGGCGCCGCCGTCGGCGCCGCCGACAATCCATTGTCCACGCTAGCCTGACGTCGCGATGTCCGCCGGCACGACTGATGTCGATGGCCAGGTCCGCGAGCGACTGCTCCAAGCGTGGCAGGGCGAGATCGTCGCTGGTCGAGTGTACGAACTGATCGCCGCGCGGATGCCCGACCGAGAGGCGGACATCCTCAGGCGCATGGCCGACGCGGAGGCCGGTCACCGCTCGCGGCTCGAGGCCCGCATGACCGAGCTGGGGATCGCGATCCCGCCCCCCGAGAGCGTCCACCTGTCGCCCTGGCTGCGGCTTCAGGCGCGGATCGCCCCGGTCGACCGGCTGCTGGCCGTGCGCGAGGCGGCCGAGGACGAGGAGGTCGATGATCTGTACAAGCGCTCGACCGGCGACCCGGTCACCGACGAGCTGCTGCGCGGAATCCGCAAGGACGAACGGGCGCACTCGCGGACGGTGAACGAGATGCGCTTCGGCAAGGCCGCCGGAGGCGCGCAGGCCGAGGCGGCGCCCGTGCACCCGGCTCAGGTGCGGCTCGACAAGCTCCTCGGCCGCGAGAAGTGGCACCGAACCGACGGCGGGTGGATCAGCGGAGCGATCTATGGCGCCAACGACGGGCTAGCGGCGGTGTTCGGGATCGTCGCCGGCGTGTCCGGCGCCACCGGCGGATCGAGCTTCGTGCTCACGGCCGGCGCCGCGGCGGCGGTCGCGTCGGCACTGTCGATGGCGACGGGCGCGTTCCTGGCCGAGCGCTCCGAGGCGGAGGTGGCGGCGGCCAACGTCGAGCGCGAGCGTCAAGAGATCGCCGAGCACCCCGAGGAGGAGCAGGAGGAGCTCTCACTCTTCTACCAGCTGAAGGGCATCGATGAGGCGACCGCGGACTCGATGGCGGCGCAGCTCGCCAAGCAGCCCGAAGCAATGCTGCGGGCGCTCGCCGCCGAGGAGTTCGGCATAACCGGCGAGCCCGGCGATCCGGCCCAGGCCGCCGTCGCCGCCGGGGTCTCGACCGGGTTGGGAGCGATCGTCCCCGTCATTCCGTTCATCTTCACCACCGGGACCGTGGCGATCGTGACCGCGGCGATCATCTCGCTGGTGGCGCACTTCCTCGTCGGCGCGGCCAAGTCGCTCGTCACCCTCCGAACCTGGTGGTCCGCCGGCCTCGAGATGACCCTCGCCGGCGTGATCGTGGGTGGCGCCACCTACCTCGTCGGCCTGGCGCTGCCAACCTGACAGCCCACCGCCTAGGGTGGGGCCATTAAACGCGCGAAGGGCGCCATTCGACGACGGCGCCCTTCACGAAATTGGCTGGACTCTGACCGTTGCGAGCTGGTGCATGCCGGAGGGACTACTCCCGGCGCTCGCCCCGGCGGTGTCTCGGGGGGACTCCGCTAAGCGGGGTCAGCCTCCGACTTAGCGGCCGGACACCTCCAGGGTCCCGCAAGAACTTTCAGACAGTCGGACCACCTCCTTTCTCTGGTGATGATCAGATTAGCGAATGCCGCGGGCGTGATCCTGCCCGCGCCGGCAAAAAAATGTGCCCGCCGGCCTACTCGTCTTCGGCGACTGCCGCGGCGGTGGGCGCTTCGGACTCGACCACCAGCGCCACCGCGCTCACCTGGTCGTCCTCGCGGATGTTCATCACCTTCACGCCCTGCGAGGCGCGGCCGTAGCGGTTGATGCCGCGCACCGAGGTGCGCTGGACCATCCCGTTCTGGGAGATGAACACGAGCTCCTGGTGTTCGCGCACGACCAGCGCGCCGGCCAGCGCGCCCTTGTTCTCGGTCAGGGTGATCGTCTTCACGCCCATCGTCCCGCGGCCCTTGACCGGGTAGTCGGGGATCGGCGTGCGCTTGCCGTAGCCGTTCTCGGTCACCACGAGCAGCTCCTGGTCGTCGCGCGCCACGTCCATCGCCAGCACGGCGTTGCCCGCTTGCGAGACGTTCATGCCGCGCACGCCGCTGGTGTCGCGGCCCATCGGGCGGACCTGGCTTTCGTTGAAGCGCGCCGCCTGGCCCGAGCGCGAGACGATGATGATGTCGTCGTGGCCGCTGGTGCGACGCACGGCGACCAGTTCGTCGTCGTCGCGGATGTTGATCGCGATGATCCCGTCGGCCTTGATGGGGGTGTTGTAGGCGGCGAACTCGGTCTTCTTGACCATCCCGTTCCGAGTGGCGAATACGAGGTACTTGCCCTCGCCGAAGTCACGGGTCGCGAGCACCGACTGGACCCGCTCCCCGTCGCGCAAAGGCAGCAGGTTGACCAGCGCGCGGCCGCGCGAGGTACGCGAGGCCTCGGGCAGCTCATATACCTTGAGCCGGTACACCTTCCCGCGGTTGGTGAAGAACAGCAGGTAGTCGTGGGTGGAGGAGACGAACAGGTGCTCGATGTAGTCGTCCTCCTTCATCTCCATTCCGGTCACGCCGACGCCGCCGCGGCGCTGCTGGCGGTAGGTCGACAGGGGCAATGACTTCACGTAGCCCGAGTGGGTGATCGAGATGACCATCTGCTGATCGGCGATCAGGTCCTCGATGTCGATCTCGCCCTCGGCGTGGACGATCTCGGTACGCCGGTCGTCGCCGTAGGTCTCGGCGATCTCCGACAACTCCTCCTTGATCAGGGCCATTACCCGGCTCTCGTCGCCCAGGATCTCGCGAAGCTCCTTGATCCGCTCGACCAAGTCGGCATGTTCCTGCTTGATCTTGTCGGCCTCGAGCGCGGTCAGCCGGCTCAGGGTCAGCTGGAGGATCGCCTGGGCCTGCACGACGGTCAGCTCGAATCGCTCGACCAGGCCGTTGCGCGCGACCTCGGGGGTCTGCGACCCGCGGATCAGCGCGATCACCTCGTCGAGATTCGCGAGCGCGATCAGCAGCCCCTCGAGTACGTGGGCGCGCTCCTCGGCGCGGCGCAGCTCGTACTTGGTGCGCCGGACGATGACCTCGCGCTGGTGATCGACGTAGTGGCTGATGACCTCGCGCAGCGAAAGCGTGCGCGGTACGTTGTCGACCAGCGCGACCATGTTCACGCCGAATGTCTGCTGCATCGGCGTGTGCTTGAACAGCTTGTTGAGCACCACCTTGGGGATCGCGTCGCGCTTGAGCTCGATCACGATCCGCATCCCGTTACGGTCCGACTCGTCGCGGATGTCGGTGATCTCCGAGAGCTTCTTCTCGTGGACGAGCGTCGCGATCTTCTCGATCACCCCACCGTCGCCGCCCTTACGCACCATGAACGGCAGCTCCGAGACGATGATCGCCTCCTTGCCTTGGCCGATCGGCTCAATGTGGGCCTTGGCCTGCACGCGGATTCGCCCGCGGCCGGTGGCGTAGGCATCGCGAATCCCGTCCCGACCGAGGATCGTCCCGGCCGTCGGGAAGTCGGGGCCCTTGATGTGCTTCATCAAGCCTTCGACGTCGATGGCCGGGTCGTCGATGTAGGCGAGCGTCGCCGCCACCACCTCGCGCAGATTGTGCGGCGGGATGTTGGTGGCCATCCCGACAGCGATCCCGGCGCCGCCGTTGACGAGCAGGTTCGGGAACCGCGACGGGAGAACCACGGGCTGCTGCTTGGAGCCGTCGAAGTTCGGCTCGAAGTCGACCGTCTCCTGGTCGATGTCGCGCAGCATCTCGGTCGCCAGCGCGTCGAGCCGCGCCTCGGTATAGCGCATCGCCGCCGCGCCCCAGCCGTCGATGTTGCCGAAGTTCCCGTGCCCGTCGATGAGCGGATAGCGCATCGAGAAGTCCTGCGCCATCCGCGCGAGGGTGTCGTAGATGGCCGAGTCCCCGTGCGGGTGGTACTTGCCCATCACCTCGCCCACGATCGTCGCGCACTTGACGTGCTTGCGCGGCGGCCGCAGGCCGAGTTCGTTCATCGCGTAGAGGATCCGGCGGTGGACCGGCTTGAGGCCGTCGCGGACGTCGGGCAAGGCGCGCCCGACGATCACCGACATCGCGTAGTCGAGATACGCCGAGCGCATCTCCTCCTCTAGCCCGCGCGGCTCGATGTTGCCGCCGCCGATGGTGTCGATCGATGCCATTACTCAGTCCTCCTACGTGTCCAGCGTGGCGAGCCGCGCGTTCTCTTCGATGAATGCGCGTCGTGGCTCGACCTGGTCGCCCATCAGCATCGAGAACACCATGTCGGCCGACGCCGCGTCCTCCATCGTGACCCGCACGAGCGTCCGCGATGACGGGTCCATCGTCGTCTCGCGCAGCTCGTGCGCGTCCATCTCGCCGAGGCCCTTGAAGCGGTAGTACTCGATCCCGCGTTGCGCGACTCCGAGCACGGCCTCGCGCAGCTCGTCGAACGTGGCCGCGTCGACGCTGTGCTCGCCGAGCTGAACCTGGAAGGGAGGCGTGCCCACCAGCTCGACCAGCTCCTTGTGCACCTCGGCCAGCTGCCGATACTCCTCGGCGTCGAGAGTGGCGCGCGGGACGTGATGCGTGGTGGCCAGGCCCGTCTTGGCCTCGATGGTGCGGACCACGACCTCGGTGTCGTTCTCCGCTAGGAGCTCGGAGCGGTAGGCCTCGCCGTTCTGCCCGTCCTTGGCGATGTGGCGCATGAGCGACTCGATGTCGGAGATCTCCTGCTCGAGCAGCCTCGCCTGATGCAAAAAGTCGATGACGCCGTGGCCGTGTGCGGCTCGGAGCGCCGAGGCCCATCCTTCGTACTGCTTGAGCAGGCGCTTGAAGCGCTTCCAGCGCGTATCGGTCAGCTTCAGCGGCTTGTTGTAGCGATCGAAGACCTCGATCTTCTCGAACTTGTCGCCGAGCAGGATGTCCTCGAGCTCGGACTCGCGCTCGATGTAGCGGTGCTTCTGGCCGCGGGTCAACCGATACAGGGGCGGCTTGGCGATGTACACGTATCCGGCCTCGATCAGCGGCTGCATCTCGCGGAACAGGAGCGTCAGCGCGAGCGTGCGGATGTGCGCGCCGTCGACGTCGGCGTCGGTCAGCAGCACGATCTTGTGGTAGCGCGCCTTGGTGATGTCGAACTCGTCGCGCACGCCGGTGCCGATCGCCGTGATCAGCGCCTGGATCTCCTGGTTCTGAAGGACCTTGTCGATCCGGCTCTTCTCGACGTTGAGGATCTTCCCGCGCAACGGCAGGATCGCCTGGGTACTCCGGTCGCGCGCGCTCACGGCCGACCCGCCGGCCGAGTCGCCCTCGACGATGAACAGCTCCGCCAGCGACGGGTCCTTCACCGAACAGTCGGCGAGCTTCCCGGGTAGCGCCGAGTTTTCGAGCGCGGACTTGCGCCGGGTCAGATCGCGTGCCTTGCGCGCGGCGGCTCGGGCGCGCGCGGCGTCGATGCTCTTACGGATGACGCGGCGGGCGTCCTGCGGGTTCTCCTCCAGCCACTCCGACAGACGGGCGTACACGACCGACTGCACGAAGCCCTGCATGCCGGGGTTGCCCAGCTTCGTCTTGGTCTGACCCTCGAACTGTGGGTCGGTCAGCTTGGCCGAGATCACCGCGGTCAGGCCCTCGCGCACGTCCTCGCCGGTCAGGTTGTCGTCTTTGTCCTTGTTGAGCTCGCCCTTGTCCTTCGCGTAGTTGTTCAGCGCGCTGGTCAGGGCCGAGCGAAAGCCGGACAGGTGCGAGCCGCCCTCGATCGTGTTGATGTTGTTGGCGAACGAGAACACCGACTCCTGGTAGGAGGAGTTCCACTGCATTGCGACTTCGACCTGTCCCTCGCTGCTTTCGCCCTCGAACGAGATCACCTTGTTGCTGATCGGCTCCTTGTTGCGGTTCAGGTACTTGACGAAGTCGACGATCCCACCCTCGTAGTGGAACTCGGCCTTGTGACCCTCGCCGCGCTTGTCGACGAGCATGATTCGCAGGCCGCGAGTCAGGAACGCGGTGTCGCGCATCCGCTCCTCGAGCGTGTTGAAGTTGAAGTCGAGCGTCTCGAAGACTTCGGCGTCCGGCAGGAAGGTGATCGTCGTGCCGGTCTCCTTGGTCGGCTCGCCCTTCTTGAGGTCGCCGAGCGGCTTGCCCCGCGAGAAGGACTGGGTCCACACGAACCCGTCGCGGCGGACCTCGACGTCGAGGCGCTCCGACAGGGCGTTTACGACCGATACGCCGACGCCGTGTAGCCCCCCCGAGACCTTGTAGCCGCCGCCGTCGCCAAACTTGCCGCCGGCATGCAGGACGGTGAGCACGACCTCGACGGCCGGGCGCTGCTCCTTCTCCATGATCCCCACCGGGATGCCCGCGCCGTTGTCGCGCACGGTGACGGAGTTATTCGGATGGATCGTGATATCGACGCGGTCGGCCCGTCCGGCCAGGGCCTCGTCGACTGAGTTGTCGACGACCTCGTAGACGAGGTGGTGGAGTCCCCGCTCGCCGGTGGAGCCGATGTACATGCCGGGCCGCCGCCGCACCGCCTCGAGTCCCTCGAGGACGGTGATGTCCTGAGCGTCGTAACTACCTTGGTTGTTGGGGCGCACAGGGGCGCCATCGTCTGTTGCCACGATCCTCCGATGACATCGAGACGCCCCGGTCCCGCGCAACCTGGCGCACGCTCCGGGGCGTCGGAGATTGTGCACATAAGGATAGCACAGGGGCCCGTCGAATCGGCCCGTTGGCCTTAGGCGTTTTGCCTGCAAACATGGGAAAACGAAAAGGATTTGCAGAGCTGTGACACACCCGTTTCGAGGGTTGCGCGACGGGTTGCTCAGCGCGCTCGGCGAGGAGCATTAAGCCGCGCGTCGATAGCCCTCTCCGCGCCGACACTCAACTTTTCGGCGCTCCTGCCGATGATTGTGCGAAGGGGGGCTGCCGGCGACATGACGTCGGCGCTTTGAGGATGACCGCGCAAACCGCCACCGACCCCCAGCCCATGGCCCCGTCTCGCGTCACGCGAGTGCTCGCGCCCGTCCGCAGAGTGCAGCCGGTCTGGGGGCTGAACATCCTCGTGCTCGTGCTCGCGGTGGCGCTCTACCTCGGGCCCGTGCACGGGCTGCCGCCGCTGGCAAACCCGCAGCTGCCGTGGTGGGCGATCGCGATCGCCTTCGGGGTCGCCGAACGCTGTGTGGTCCACCTGCACTTCCGCCGCGGCGCGCACTCGTTCTCGCTCGGCGACATCCCGCTCGTGTTCGGACTGATCTTCTGCAGCGCCGAGTCGTTCGGGATCGGCTGCCTGCTCGGCTGCGGCGTGGTGCTGCTGTTTGACCGCCGGCTCCCGCCGGTCAAGCTCGTCTTCAATTTGAGCCAACTCGCGCTGCACGCGTGCATTGCGCTGCTCGTGGTGCACGCGCTCGCGCCGGTCAGTGGGACGGTCGACACGCGCACCTGGATCTCGGCGCTGATCGCCACCCAGGTCTCGTCGATCGTCGCGTCGTCGCTGATCGCCGCCGCGATCTCGCTGTCGGAGGGGCTGGTCAAGCTGCGCACGTGGGTCCAGATGCTGGGGATGGATCTGGTCGTGACCACGAGCAACGCCAGCCTCGGCCTGTGCGGCGCGGTCATCACCGGGGCCGACGTCCACGCTCTGCCCTTGCTGCTCGTGCCCTCGGTCACCCTGTTCGCCGCCTATCGCGCCTACCTGTCCGAGCGCGAGCGTCATCAGCGCCTCGAGTTCCTCTACGAGGCCAACCGCACGCTGGCGCGCTCCCGCGAGATCGCGCATGCCCTCGAGGGCCTACTCGTCCGCTCGCTCGAGGCGTTCCGCGCCGAGCTGGCGGAGATCATCCTGTTCGGCTCGGAGGAGAACCCGTCGCTGCGTACGCTGCTCGGACCGGGCAGTTACCGCGAGTTGATGGAGCCGGTCGACTCCGACGTCGCCGACGAGATGCGCAACCTGCTCGAACGAAGCGGCGGCGCTATCACCCTCGACCGTCCGTTTGGCGGGGGACGCCTGCAGCGCTACCTGGAGGCCCGCGGGGTGACGCACGCAATGGTCGCGCCGCTCCCCGGCGAGGAGCGCGTGATCGGCGCGATCATGCTCGCCAACCGCTTCGGCGTGGTCCGCTCGTTCGACTACGAGGACTTGCGCCTGCTCGACACGCTCGCCGGCAACGCCAGCGTGGCGCTCCAGTACGACCGCCTCGAGCAGGCCGTGCTGCAGCTCAGCGTGCTCCAGGAGCAGCTTCACCACCAGGCCTACCACGACCCGCTCACGAGCCTCGCCAACCGCTCGCTGTTCACCGACAAGGTCAAGGAGACGATCGCCCAGGGGCGCGGAGAGGTCGCCGTCCTGTTCATCGACCTCGACGACTTCAAGACGATCAACGACAGCCTCGGCCACGGCGCCGGCGACGAGCTGCTGGTGTCGGTCGCTTCGCGGTTGCGCGCGTGCCTGCGCCCCGAGGACCTGGTGGCGCGGCTCGGCGGCGACGAGTTCGCGGTCATGGTCGAGGACTCCGACGACGCCGAGGCGGCCGGCGTCAGGGTGGCCCGGCGGATCATGGAGGCGTTCGTCCTGCCCGTCGGCGTGGGGTCTGAAAGCGTGGCGGTGTACGTCAGCGTCGGGATCGCCACCAGCCACATCGGCGATTTTTCGGCCGAGGAGCTCATCCGAGACGCGGACGTCGCGATGTACAAGGCGAAGACGACGGGCAAGGGTCACTTCCAGGTGTTCCACCCCAGCATGGGCGCGGCCGTGCTCGAGCGGCACGGGCTGAAGGAGGAGCTCCGGCTGGCAATCGAGCGCCAGGAGCTGACGCTCTACTTCCAGCCGATCGTCGACCTCGACACCGGTGCGCTCGTTGCCGAGGAGGCGCTGGTGCGCTGGGAGCACCCGCGCCGCGGCCTGGTCGGCCCGTCGGAGTTCGTGCCCCTGGCCGAGGAGACAGGACTGATCCTGTCGCTCGGTCAGTACGTCCTCGAGGAAGCGTGTCAACAGGCACACCGCTGGGAGACACAGGCCGGGCGAGGTTCCGTCGGCGGCTCCGCGATCTCCGTACACGTGAACCTCTCCGCGGTGGAACTGCGCGACCCGGACCTTGTGAGCCGGGTCCAAGCCATCCTGGCCGGCGCCGACGTGGATCCCCGCAGCATCGTCTTCGAGATCACCGAGTCGGTCCTGCTTGAGGACTCCGAGCGCGTGTCGGCCACAATCGCGGCCCTGCGGTCCCTCGGCGCGCGCTTCGCGCTCGACGACTTCGGAACCGGGTACTCGTCGCTCAGCTACCTCCACACCCTGCCGTTCGACATGCTGAAGATCGCCAAGTCGTTCGTCGACGGCCTGGCGCGCGGCGGCCGCGAGGCGTCATTCGTCCGGATGATCATCGAGCTTGCCCGCACGCTCGGGGTGACCGTGATCGCGGAGGGGATCGAGACGCCTGACCAGGTCACCGCGCTGGTGGCGCTCGAGTGCGACCTCGGCCAGGGCTTCTATCTCGGGCGGCCTGAGCCCGTGCAGCCCGAGCTCGTGCTCCGCTCCCTGGCTTAGACGGGCGCGCCACCGGTGCATGAGGCCGTGCAGTCGACCCGGCGACTGTCATACCTCCGCAACTGCTTTCATACATATGTCCACCGACTCTCAGGTCGCGGGGCCGCTAGGCCGATGAGCCCTGCAACAAGGACTGCTCAGGGGCAAACCCGCCGCGAGGTGGGGACGCAAAGCCAGGGGTCTCGCACCTGACGCGAGACGGCCCAGCCGCCAGTTCCAGTAAGGCGGCGCCACTCGGCGGCGCCGGTAGGAACCAACTCGGATACGACTGATCAGGGCAAACCCGCCGCGAGGTGGGGACGCAAAGCCAGGGGTCTCGCACCTGACGCGAGACGGCCCAGCCGCCAGTTGAACTAATCACTGGTAAGCGGTTGTGCAGCACGGAGGTTGCCCTGAGATGACACGTTCTGTCCACATCGTCGAGCGAATGCGGTGGATGTCCGCGCTCGCCGGCGCGGCCGCGCTGGCGCTCGTCCTCAGCCTCGCGCTCGGCGTCACGACCGGACACCTGCGGGCGCCCGTGACGGGCGCCTCGAGCGCAGCGGCCGGGTCCTCGGCGCCGCTCGACCCGCGCATCGCGGCCCTGGCCCAGCGCCACCCGGACAGCGTGGTGCAGGCGATCGTCCAGTTCAACGCGCCGGTCGCCGAGGCGAGGGCCGAGGCTGACGCCGCCCGCGTCCACGGGCGGGTGATCGGCAAGCTCCCGATCATCCACGGGCTCGCTCTGCAGATGACGGCGGCTCAGGCCCGGGCCCTGGCGTCGAACTCCGATGTGCACGCGGTCTCTCTAAACACGACCGTCGCCACCCAGAGCCTGCCGCTTGGCTTTCACCTCCCGCTGATGCCGGGCAGCCAGGCGGTCTCGACCGACCAGCTCCAGACGACCTATGACGAGACACTCGGCGTCACGCAACTGTGGAAGTTTGGCGTCACCGGCACCGGCGTCGGCGTGGCGGTGATCGACACCGGCGTCGACGGTGGCCTTCCCGACTTCGCCGGCGCGGACGGTCACTCGCGGGTGATCGTGAGCGCGGTGGACGACCAGAACGCCACGACGGCAACCGATGGCTATGGCCATGGCACGGACGTGGCCGGCATCATCGCCGGTAACGGTGACAACCGACCCGCCTCAGATCCGCTTCACGGTCAGTACATCGGGGTGGCTCCGAACGCCAACCTGATTTCGGTGAAGGTGTCGGACGAAAGCGGTAACGCGACCGTCCTCGACGTGATTTACGCGCTGCAGTTCGCCGTCGAGCACGAGGCGCAGTACAACATCCGCGTTATCAACCTGTCACTCAATTCTTCGACGCCACAGTCATACAAGACCGATCCGCTTGACGCCGCTGTCGAAGCCGCCTGGATGGACGGCATCGTCGTCGTGGTCTCGGCCGGCAACCGGGGAACCGCCCCGGACGCGGTGCAGTACTCCCCCGCCAACGATCCGTACGTGATCACCGTTGGCGGGCTGGACGAGAACGGCAGCGCGGATCCGGGCAATGACACGATCGCGCCGTGGTCGAGCCAGGGCACGACGCAAGACGGCTTCCAGAAGCCAGACGTGTACGCGCCGGGCGCTCACATCGTGTCCGTGCTCGCCCCGAACAGCGTGTTCGCCAACACCAACTGCGGCTGCGTGGTCGGCAACGGCCAGTACATCGAGACCAGCGGCACATCGATGGCCGCGCCGGCCATCTCCGGCTTGGTCGCCGACCTCCTCCAACTCCACCCTCGGTGGATGCCCGATCAGGTCAAGGGTGTACTGACCAGCTCCGCCGTGACCGAGAACTCGTCCTTCCAGCAGCCCAATGCGGTCAAGGCGGCACTCGACTGGGCCCCACCGATCGCGGATCAGGGCCTCACCCCGAGCAGTCTGCTCAATACCGCCACCGGCAATATCGACTACAACCTCGGGACCTGGAGCGTCGCGACCTGGAACCGCGCCACCGGCTCGCTCCGCGCCGGTTATACCGACAATAGCTACGACTGCGCGACCTGCTCGGCCAAGCCCGGCGGCAGCGTCTCCTCAAGCTTGGGGACGTGGAACCTGGGCACGTGGAACATCGTGCCCTTGGGCTGAGCAACCGGGTCAGGGAGGACCCGGGCGCCGGCTGGTAGGGGACGCACAAAGGGGGGCAGCAAGAGCCGGTGGCGACACGGACGATCGCCACCGGCTCCTCAGCTTTTTCGGGTCACACCTGCGCGGGCAGGGTTATGCAGCGCAACCGCGACACCCGGCCCGAGCGAAGCCGCTGGTTCAGTCGCTCGACAATCGCCGGGGCCATCAGGTCGAGCTCTTGAGCCCATACCGAGGCCGAGCACGAGATCGTGAGGACGCCACCGCGCTCGCGCGTGGGCTGCGCCTCGAGCGCAATCGCCGGCCCCACCGCGCCACGCCACGCTTGCTGCACCTCGGCCAGCAGCGTGTCGGGGGCGAGGTCGTCGCGGATCCGATCGAAAGCCAGCCCCGCCTGGCGAGGACTGCGCCGGTACGAAGTCATGCGGCCACCGTCACTCGGCCACCGTCGCCAACAGGCGTCCGCCCGCGACCGCCACGTGCGTGACGTCCTCGTCGTCTGACCCCGGAACGTGCTCAAGGTCGGTCGTCGTGATCACCGACTGCCCAGGACTCGATCGCAGCAGCTCCACGAGCGCACGCCGGCGGTCGCGGTCGAGCTCGCTCATCACGTCGTCGAGCAGCATCACCGGCGGCGATGGGCGATACGCGGTGATCGCCTCGCGCTCGGCCAGGAGTAGCGCGAGCAAGGCCAGGCGTTGTTGGCCCTGGGAACCATACGCGCGGAGGTCGTGTCCGTCATGCTCTGCGAGCAGGTCGTCGCGATGCGGCCCATGCCCGCTGAAACCGCGCTCGAGGTCGGTCTCGAGCCGCTCGGCCAGCTCGCCGGCCAACTGGTCGGGTTCGGTTGCGCCGGAGCGCGGGCGGTACGAGATCGACGGCGCGCGATCGAGTCCGAGCGCGACTCCGAGGCGCGCGAACGGCTCGGCGATCAGCTCGAGCGCGTTCGCGCGGTCGCCCATCAGGGCGATCCCGTAGCGGGCGATCTGAGCATCCCAACTGAGCAGCGATGCGCGCGAACCACGTCCCGATCGGATCCGGGTCAGCAGCGCGTTTCGCTGCGCCAGGGATTGGCCGTACAGGCGGCGCGTGGCCGACCGCGCGGGCCATAGCGCGGCGACAAACTGATCGAGGTGAGCTCGGCGCAGGGCCGGGGCTCCCTTGATCAGCTCGAGCCGGTCGGGCATAAAGACGCTCACGAGCGGGCGCGTCTCCACGTCGAGCAGCCGCTCGACCGTCGCACCGTCGACGCGCATCGCCTTAGGCTGGCCCGGCGAGAAGCCGACTGACAACTCATGTAGGCCGTCCTCGGCCTGGCCGGTGAGAACGGTACGCGCGGCACCCGCCCCGAACCTGACCAGCTCGCGCTCGTTGCTCGTCCGACACGACCGTCCAGTAGAGCCAAAGTAGATGCCCTCGAGTAGGTTCGTCTTGCCGGCGCCATTCGGACCCGTCACCACTGTGAGCCCCTCTCCCAGCCCGACCTGGAGGTGGTCATAGCAGCGAAAGTCGCGCAGGGTCAGGCTGAGCACCTGCACCGGGCCCGCTCCTCGTCGTGCTCGTGTCTACTCGGCAGCCGCCCCTCCCTAAACGTTCAGCCGGATCGGCATGATCAGATAACGGAAGCGGCTGTCGTCACCCGACTCGATCAGACCCGGACGCAGGGGGCTGATCAGCTTCAGCACCACGTCACCCTCTTCGATCGCCTCGAGGCCCGCGCGCAGGAACTCCGGGTTGAAGCCGATCTCGAGCGGCTCGCCCTGAAATGACACGGGCAGCGATTCGAGCGCCTCCCCGATGTCGGGCGTCTGCGCCGAGACTGTCAGCTCGCCGGGGCTAAACGACAGGCGCAGCGGGGCGTTCTTCTGCGCGAGCAGGCTGATTCGCCGGACCACCTCGGTCAGCTCCGAGCTGGCCAGGCGCAACTCGTGCTCGAACGTCTCGGGCAGAAGTTGTCGGTAATTCGGGAACTGTCCGTCGATCAGGCGCGAGGACAGGACCACCCGGCCCAGTTCGAAGAGGATTTGGTTCTGGCGTACGCTGACTCGTAACTGCTCGTCCTCGACGTGTCCGGTCACGCGCGCCAACTCCTGTAGAGCCCGAGCCGGCACGTTGACCTCGAAACCGGAGGGCAGCGGCGACTCGAGCGCCGTCTCCTTGACGCTGAGGCGGTAGGAGTCGGTAGCCACCATCCTCAGTTCGCGATCTGACGCGGAAACCAGGATGCCGGTCAGGACGGGCCGAGTCTCGTCGCGAGACGCCGAACTGGCCACCTTCAAGGCCGTCGAGACGAACGCCTCGACCGGTAGCTCAACCGCCGACTCGTCCTGGGGCTCTGGGAAGGGCGGGAAGTCCTCGGCTCTCAAGGTCCGAATGTGGAAGGTGGCGTTGCCGGAGACGAGCTCGACGTCCTGCTGGGCGGCCCGGAGCTCGAGCGATACCTGCGGCGACGGCAGGAGGCGCACCACGTCGAGGAGCAGTCGGGCCGGCAGCACGACCACGCCCTCGCGGACGATCTCGGCCTCTACGGGCACGCGTAGGCCGACGTCCATATCGGTCGCTTGGAGCTCGCAGCCGTTCGATGACGCCACCACCTGAACTCCTGAGAGCGCCTGGATGGCACTGCGTGTCGATGCGACTCGGCTCACGGTCTGAAGTTGCCGGAGCAGGGCGTCGCGCTCCAAGGAGATCTTCACGATGAATACCTCGGTAGGGGTGTAGAAGTCATAGGGGGTTGAAGGTTGTTGAAAACAGTCCAATCAGCCGCAGAGAGCGGGAAAGATGGCGTGTGAGGGGAACAGGCAAGTCTGTCAGTGCGACCGGTCGGTATCGCTGCTCGTGATCGCGGCGATCAGCTCCTCCAGTTCATCAACAGCGTGTTGATCGCTGCCGACACGTTCCTCGACCCGCTTGCAGGCGTGGAGCACGGTGGCGTGGTTGCGACCCCCGAAGGCCTCACCGATCGCATTGAGCGAGGCGCTGGTCAGCTGACGTGCGAGGTGAATAGCCAGCTGTCGAGGCCAGCTCACGCGCGCGGCACGACTCGACGAGACGAGGTCCGTGACGGCGAGCCCGTAGTGACCGGCGACGACCCGCTGAATGTCCGCGATGGAAAGGCTGGCTGTCTGAGGACGGGGACGGATCTCGTTAAGGACCGTTTGGGCGAGCTCGACGTCGATCGGGAGCTGCGTGAGAGAGTTGTAGGCGACGATCCGGATCAGCGCGCCCTCGAGGACGCGGACGTTGTCGGTCACGCGTGCGGCGATTGACTCAAGGACCGCGTCATCCTCGATCCAGATGCGGTCGAGTGCTGCTCGTTTGCGCAGGATTGCGACGCGGGTGGCGAAGTCCGGAGGTTGAATGACCGCCACGAGACCCGACTCGAACCGTTCGCGCAGGCGCTCCTCGATCGACACGAGCTGACGGGGCAGCCGGTCACACGTGACCACGAGCTGGCGTCCGGTCTCGTACACGGCGTTGAACGTGTGGAAGAACTCCTCCTCGGTTCTTGCCTTGCTCGCGAGGAACTGGACGTCGTCGATCAGGAGCACGTCGGCGTCGCGGTAAGCGCGCTTGAAACGGTCAACCGATCGGGAGCCGAGGGCGGTGATGAACTGGTTCGTAAAAGCTTCGGCGGTCGTGTAGCGGACGCCGGCGCCATCACCAAAGGCCTGGACGTAGTTCCCGATGGCGTGCAGGAGATGAGTCTTGCCGAGGCCGGGCGGGGCGTGCAGGAAGAGGGGGTTGTACGCCTGTCCCGGCAGTTCGGCGACCGCGAGCGCGGCGGCGTGCGCTAGCCGGTTGCCGTCGCCGATGATGAACTGATCGAAGCTGTAGCGGGGGTTCAGCGCGCTCGCGTCGAGGTCCAAGGCTTCGTGTCGAGGCGCCGGCCGGCTCGCCCGCCTGACACCGTGCGTGGCGATCTCGACCTCGACGTCGTCACCGAACACGTGCCTCGCGGAGCTCTCGAGGAGCCGTCCGAAACGCTTGGAGACCCAGTCGTAGGTCGCGGCAGGGGCGTCGACGACGAGTTTGCTGTCGTGGGCCGAGCGCAGCTCGAGCGCCGCCAGCCAGATCTCGAACGTTGACTCGCCGACGGCACGGCGAAGCTCTGCGCGGAGCTCGCGCCAGGCAGCGGTCGGCTCAACATGCGCAGACAGCGACAAGCAACCCCTTGCGGGACGGAGTGGGGCGATTGGCGAGGGAGGGCGAACGGGGCGCCCGGGGCGGCGAATATACCAGCGCCACCAGGACCGGAACGGCGCCGCCGGGGCCCTTGGCGCAAAGCGCGGGAAAAAGCGCGCTCGGGTGGTTTGGGCACAAATCTAGGCCCTTTCGGACGGTCCTGGTCCGTCGCGATCGGCCCTGCGTATACTGGCTTCGAACCCCCGGGCGGGGTCCGGTGAGCCATGAAACGAACCTACCAGCCGAAGAAGCGCAAGCGCGCCCGCACGCATGGCTTTCGCGCCCGGATGCGGACCCGCGCCGGTCGCCTCACGCTCAAGCGCCGTCGCGCCAAGGGTCGCAAGCGGCTGACGGTCTGATGGTGCGCGTGCCCGGCGCTCGTCCCCGAGCGGGGCGCGTGAGGCTCTCGCGTAGCGCCGACTTTGACCGCGTGTTCCGCCAGGGCCGCTCACATGCGGGCCGGGAGCTGGTCCTATACGTGTTCCCTCGAGGCGAGTCCGAAGAGCCCAGACTCGGGCTTTCGGTCTCGCGCAAGGTGGGGGGCGCGGTACAGCGCAACCACGTCAAGCGCCTACTCCGCGAGGCGTTCGCGGTCGAGGGAGAGCGGCTCCCCGCCGGCACCGACGCCGTGGTGGTCGCGCGCCACGAAGCGAATGCTCTAGCTGAACGTGAGGGTCTGGCCGGAATTCGCCGCGTACTGAGCGAATTGGTGGACCGCGTCGCCGACTCGACCACGGTGGAGACGAGCACGACCGGAGGCCGCACGTGAAGGTCGGGCGCTGGCTCGCGGTGCTGCCGATCCGCATCTACCAGCGGGTGCTCTCGCCGATGCTCGGAGAGCGCTGCAAGTACTACCCGTCGTGCTCGGAATATGCCGCGCAGGCGATAGGAAGATTCGGCATACTCAGAGGGCTTGTCCTGGCCGGCTGGCGGCTGCTCCGATGCAACCCCTGGAGTCACGGGGGATTCGATCCCGTCGAGGACCAGCGGCTGTTCAAGCCCCGAGCCCCGGCTCCCAGCGCCTGACCATGTTTGTCACCGCGAATATCTTCCAACCGCTGATCGACGTCTTCCAGTCGGTCCTCCTGTTCTTCCACAACCACGTGGGGTTCTCGTGGGGTGTGGCGATCATCGCGCTGACGGTTCTCATGCGGGCGATTCTGCTGCCGCTCACCGTCAAGCAGTTCCACTCGATGCAGCGCATGCAGCGCGTGCAGCCCCAGCTCAAGGCGCTCCAGAACAAGTACAAGGACGACAAGCAGCGCCAGCAGCAGGAGTTGATGAAGTTCTACAAGGAGAACCAGATCAACCCGCTCGGATCCTGCTTGCCGCTGGTGGCGCAGCTCCCGGTGTTCATCTCGCTCTTCTACATGCTGCGCCAGGACCTGCGCAAGAACATCTGCCCGCAGACCCAGGCGGCCTATCAGGCCAAGTACGCCGCGACCCACCACGTGTCGCTGTCGGCCGCCGCCGGGCACACGACGCCGTGCGGACCGCACAACGGCGCGGGATTCCTGTTCATCCCGGACCTGACCAACAAGGCGACCGGCTGGGTGCTGATCGTCCTGCTCATCTTGTACGTCGGGAGTCAGCTCGCCTCGAGCCTGATGATGTCGAGTCCGATGATGGACAAGACGCAGCGGCAGTTGATGATGCTGCTCCCGTTGTTCTTCGTGATCATCGTGATCAACTTCCCCGCCGGGCTGCTGGTGTACTGGATCACGACCAACCTCTGGACCATGGGCCAGCAGTACACGGTGCGAAGAATGGTCGGGAGTCCAACGCCGCCGGTCGAGGGCGGCCCACCAGGTCCCAGTGCAGGGGGCAAGGGCGACTCCGACGGGGGCGGCCCATCCGATTCGGGCCCGAACGGCGCCGGCGGAGGCGGCCTGGGCGGCCTGCTCCGTGGCGGGCGCGCCAAGGAACCCGAGCCGGCCGCTGTCGGTGCCGGCAGTGGCCGCCGCCCCGCCGCCCCGCCGCCACCGCCGCCCCGCAAGAAGAAGAAGCGCTCCGGACGCAGGAGGTAGATCGTGGATACTGAGAGCGGGGTTGCCGCAGCGCGGGTGCAAGAGCTGCTCGAGCGAATCGTCGCCGGGGTGGGAGTGGACGCGCGGGTGTTCGTCCACGAGGACGACGAGGAGGTCCGCGCCGACCTCGAGGGCGAAGACCTCGGCCTGCTGATCGGCCGCCGCGGCCAGGTCATCGACGCGATTCAGCACATCGCCTACCGGGTTGCCTCCCGCGGGAGCAACACGCGCAAGCGCGTCGTGGTCGACGCCGCCGGCTATCGCGAGCGGCGTGCCGTCGCGCTCCGCGCCGCCGCCGACCAGGCCGCCGAAGCGGCCATCCACGACCGCCGGGCGATCAGGCTGGAGGCGATGACCGCGCTCGAGCGCAAGGTCGTGCACGAGCACCTCAAGGGCCGCCACGACGTCGAGACGTACAGCGAGGGCGAGGAACCCGAGCGCCGGCTCGTCGTCGCCCCGCTCGTCGACTGAGCTTCACCGACGTGCCCGGGAGTTCGTGGGACTGGGCGTCCCGTTTCGGCGCCCAAAACTCGCGATTAGCGCTCACAACTCACGACCCCTGCCGACCCCTACAACGTCGCTCGCCCGCCGTTTCATGATTCTTTGTGCGGTGAAACAACTTTCCGTGTAGAACCTCCGGCGTGGCGGAGCTCTCGGAGTTTGAACACGGGCTGCTGATCGGCCTGCTGGTCGGTGAAGCGTCCTTCGGCGGCGACGGTAAACAGCCCCAGGTGACGATCCGCATGCACGTGCGGCACGAGGCGCTCTTCAACTGGTTGATGGCGCGCTTCCCGGAAACCCGCCTGTACGGGCCCTATCACCACGGCGGACGCTCCTACTACCAGTGGATGGCGCGCGGACCCGCGCTCGTGCGGGACGTCCTGCCGCTCCTCGAAGGGCAGCTCCACGTCGGCCTCGACGGTCCTGCGGCCGAGCGGTTCGAGGCGATGTGCGGCCGGTACGCACAGTACATCGCCCGGGAGCGCGCCCGGCTACGCCGCACCGGGTAGGGGATGACCACGCCAGGAGGATCGGAGCGCCTCGAGGCGAGACTGGCTCGGCTGGTCGAGCGCTACGGCCTGGCTCCCCGTGCCGCAACGCAACTCCGGTGCCTTCAGCGTCTGCTCGTCGAGGACCCGCTTGCCCCGACGTCCGTGCGCGACCCGCACAAGGTGGTTGACGACCACCTCGCCGATGCGCTGGTCGCGCTCGCGCTTGAGCCCGTTCGGCGCGCGCGTGCCCTGGCTGATCTGGGCAGCGGCGCCGGCCTTCCGGGTCTGCCGCTGGCGATCGCGCTGCCGGCAGCGAACGTGGCGCTCGTCGACAGCGCCGTCCGCAAGTGTGCGTTCCTCGAGCGCGCCGCCGCCGCCTGCGGGGTTCCGAACGTCGAGGTTGTCCACGCCCGCCTCGAGTCCTGGCCGGAGGGACTAGGCGCCTTCGATCTGATCACCGCGCGCGCACTCGGGCCACTTGAGGTCGTCGTCGAATACGCGGCGCCGCTGCTCAGTCTCGGCGGCACCCTTGTGGTGTGGAGGGGCAGGCGAGATGCCGAGGCCGAGGCCGTGGGCGCTCGCGCAGCGGCCGAGGTCGGGCTCGAGGCCGGCGAGATCGTGCCGGTGAAGCCGTATCCGGCGTCACGGAACCGGAACCTCCACCTCATGTCGAAGGTGATGGACACGCCGGCGGGATTTCCGCGCCGGCCCGGAATGGCGATCAAGCGCCCGCTGGGCCGGCGCTGAGCCGCCGCCGGGCCTTCAGATGCCAGGAAACATGCGGGATCTGACCGGTCTCGCCGGTAGCTTCAGTCTCCGCATGGGGACCGTGTACGCGATCGCCAATCAGAAGGGCGGGGTCGGCAAGACGACCACCGCGGTCAACCTCGCCGCGTGCGTCGCCGAGGCCGGATATGAGGCATTGCTCGTCGACATCGACCCCCAGGCCAACGCGACGATCGGGCTGGGGATCAGCAAGGACGGCCCGGGCACGGTCTACGACGTCCTCACCGGCTCGGCGACGTTCGACGACGTGATCCGCCCCACGGGCATCGACCGCCTTTCGGTCGCCCCCTCCGGCCCGGACCTTGCGGGTGCGAACGTCGAGCTCCCGCGGATGCCGGGGTCGGAGGTGCTCCTGCGGGAAGCGCTGGCGCCGATCCGCGAGCGTTATGCGTTCATCCTGCTCGACTGTCCGCCGTCGCTCGGGCCGCTGACCGTCAACGCTCTCGTGGCGGCGGATCGCGTGATCGTGCCCGTCCAGGCCGAGTATTTCGCGCTCGAGGGCCTCGCCGGCCTGCTCGACACGCTGTCTCTGGTCCAGCGCGAGCTCAACCCATGGCTTACTGTGGCGGGGATGCTGCTGACCATGCATGACGGCCGGACCCGGCTCGCGCAGGACGTCGAGCGCGAGGTCCGCGAGCACTTCCCCGAGCTGGTGTTCGACACGGTGATCCCGCGCAACGTCCGGATCGGCGAAGCACCAAGTTTTGGTAAGCCGGTGATCCATCACGATCCGCACTGCGCCGGCGCGGACGCCTACTTCGAGCTGGCAAAGGAGGTGGCCGCGCGTGGCTGAGCGACCAAAGGGAATGGGCCGGGGCCTCGCGGCAATCCTGTCCGTCGCGCCCCGGGACGAGCTTCAGGAGCTTCGCCCGATCCCGGTCGACATGATCGACCCCAGCCCCAACCAGCCGCGGCACGTGTTCGACGAGGACTCCCTGATGGCGCTCGCGGGCTCGATCCGAACGCGGGGTGTGCTTCAGCCCGTGCTCGTGCGACCCCAACCCAGCGGCCGGTACGAGCTGATCGCCGGTGAGCGCCGCTGGCGCGCCGCCCAGCTGGCCGAGCTCGACGCGATCCCGGCCGTCGTCCGGCGGCACGACGACTCCGCCTCGCTCGAGGTGGCGCTGATCGAGAACATGGCCCGCGAGGACCTCAATCCCGTCGACGAGGCGCGCGCCTGCGCCGCCCTGGTCGAGGAACTCGGCCTGACCCGGGAGGAGGTGGGAATCAGAGTCGGCCGCAGTCGCGTCGCCGTCTCGAACCTGATCCGCCTACTCGACCTGCCCGACGACGCACTCGAGCTGCTCGAGCACGGTGATCTGACCGAGGGCCACGGCCGCGCCCTGCTGCTGACCGACGACAACGCCGCCCGTCGCACGCTTGCGCGCGACGCCGCCCGCGGACGCTGGTCGGTTCGCGAGCTCGAGGCCCGTGCGCGCGCGGCCGGCGCGCCGCCGGGCCGGCGCCGGCGCCCGCGCTCAGGCACCACGATCCACCCCGATCAGGCCGCGGCGATCGAGCTGATCACCGACGCCCTCGGCGCGGCTCTGGGACGCGAGGTCGACGTCGCGCCGGCCAAAGGGTCCGGCTACCGAGTGCAGATCGCCTTCGAGTCGCTCGACGACGCCCTCGACGTCGCCCGCCGCCTCCGCGTCCGCGCCGTCTCCTGACGGCCGGCCCGCGGCCGGTATGGCGTCATTACGCGGTTAGAATCCGCTCCACGCCCGGGCGATTAGCTCAGTCGGTTAGAGCGCTTCTCTGATAAGGAAGAGGTCCCAGGTTCGAGTCCTGGATCGCCCACTTTCC
>Ga0187769_10000013_pt1 | contig 88339 bp, 85 predicted proteins | sample 0116_SJ02_MP02_1_FD_133140 | JGI IMG/M metagenome (GOLD analysis project Ga0187769, IMG submission 133140) | Tropical peat soil microbial communities from peatlands in Department of Meta, Colombia - 0116_SJ02_MP02_10_MG | ecosystem: Environmental > Terrestrial > Soil > Wetlands > Peat | place...
CCGGTGCGGCCGAGGGGGTGTACGAGTGCGCCGCGAACCTCGCCTGCGTGGGGGCGGAGCCGCTGGGGCTGACCAACTGCCTGAACTTCGGCAACCCCGAGAAGCCGCACGTGGCCTGGCAGTTGACCGAGGCGGTCGAGGGGCTGGCGCGGGCGTGTGAGGCGTTCGGCATCCCGGTCGTCGGCGGGAACGTGTCCTTGTATAACGAGGCGCCGACCGGGCCGATCTTCCCGACGCCCGTGGTGGGCATGGTCGGGAAGCTGCCCAGCGCGGCCCGCGCCGGGCAGATGGGGTTCGCGCGGGAGGGCGATACGATCGCGCTCGTCGGGCCGTTCGAGCCGTCCCTTGTGGGCTCCGAGCTCGCGAAGCTGCGGGGACAGGCACCGGTGGGCGAACTTCCGGCCGCCGACGCCGCGGCCCTCCGGGTCGTGCACGAGGCGATCCGGGCCCGAGTCCGGGCCGGAGCCTTCCGGAGCGCCCACGACATCGCCGAGGGCGGCGTCGCGGTCGCCCTGGCCGAGTGCTGCGTCGCCGGCGGCCTCGGCGCGTCGGTCCGTCTGCCGCACGGTCTCGATCCGTTCGGGGAGGCACCCGGACGGGCGTTCATCGTGTCGGGGCCGGCCGAGGGGCTGACCGGCTTCGTCGTGATCGGGGAGGTCGGCGGCGAGGTGCTGAGGATCGAGGACCTGCTCGAGCTCGCAGTTTGCGACTTGCGCGAGGCGCGGGACAGCGGCCTCGCCGAATGGGTCTAGCGCCGCTGCTAGGCTTGAATGCAGGCTGGGCATGCGTCCTCCTGTGACCGACCATCGCGATGGCCCTCGTGACGAGTGCGGTGTCTTCGGCATCTACGCGCCGGGGCACGACGTCGCCAATCTCGCGTACTTTGCTTTGTACGCGCTCCAGCACCGCGGCCAGGAGTCGGCCGGGATCGCCACCGCCCCCCGTGGGCGGGAGATCATGGCGATCCGCGACCAGGGCCTGGTCGCGCAGGTGTTCGACGAGCACAAGCTGCGCTCGCTGGTCGGCGACATGGCGATCGGGCACGTTCGCTATTCGACCACGGGCGCCTCGGCCTGGGAAAACACCCAGCCGATCGTTCGCGACGACCGGCGCACCCTCGCGCTCGCCCATAACGGCAACCTGATCAACGCGGTCGAGCTCCACGCGGAGCTGCGCGAGCACGACGTCGCGTTCAGCTCGACGTCGGACTCGGAGATCATCGCGGCGCTGCTCGCCTCCCATCCGGCCGAGCGGATCGAGGACGCGATCGCCGACGTCCTGCCCCGGCTTCGCGGGGCGTTCTCGACCGTCGTGCTGACCGAGGAGTCCGTGGTCGCGTTCCGCGATCCGAACGGCGTGCGCCCGCTCGTGCTCGGGATGATCGAGGACGAGCGATCCGGCCAGGCGGCCTACTGCGTGGCCAGCGAGTCGTGCGCGTTCGACCTGATCGGCGCCAAGTACCTGCGCGAGGTCCTGCCCGGCGAGGTGATCACGCTGACCGACGGCGGCGTGCAGACGCGGATGGTGGCCGAGGGTGAGCGCCGCGCCTTCTGCGTGTTCGAGTACATCTACTTCGCGCGCCCGGACTCGAAGATGGCCGGCACCGTGCTCCAGGTCGCGCGCGCCCGGATGGGCGAGATCCTGTGGCGCGAGGCGCCGGTCGACGCCGACCTGGTGATCCCGGTGCCCGACTCCGGAAACGCCGCCGCGCGTGGGCTGGCCCGTGCGGCCGAATTGCCCCAGGACGACGGCTTCATCAAGAACCGCTACGTCGCCCGGACGTTCATCCAGCCCGGCCAGGAGCTCCGCCGCCTCGGCGTCCGTCTCAAGTTCAACCCGCTGCCCGAGGTCGTCGCCGGCAAGCGGCTGATCGTGGTCGACGACTCGATCGTCCGCGGCAACACCACCCGCCAGAACATGCAGATGCTGCGTGACGCCGGCGCCACGGAGATTCATCTGCGGATCTCGGCGCCACCGATCAAGCACCCCTGCCACTACGGGATCGACATGTCCAGCCGCGAGGAGATGATCGCTCACGGCCGGACGGTCGAGGAGATCGCCGAGGAGCTCGGTGTCGACTCGCTGCACTACCTATCGCTCCAGGGCGTGTACGAGGCGGTCGGGGTGTCGCGCGACGCGCACTGCGATGCCTGCTTCAGCGGCGACTACCCGCTCGCGGGTACCGAGGAAGCGAACGGCAAGTTCGACCTCGAGCTGCCCCTGCTCAAGGCCTAGCCGGAGTCGCGTTCGGTGAGAGTCGCCGTGCTGGCGTCCGGAGCGGGGACGAACCTCCAGGCGCTGCTCGATCAGGTGCACGGCCGGGACGGGATCGAGGTCGTCGCGGTGGCGTCCGACAAGTCGGAGGCCCCGGCGCTGGAGCGGGCACGCCGAGCCGGGGTCGCGGTCGGTGTGTTTGAGAGGCGCGAGTTCGGCGGGCGCGAGGAGCGCGACCGAGCCATGGCGGACTGGCTGGCCGCGCGCGGCGCGGAGCTGGTCGTGCTGGCCGGCTACATGCAGCTCCTTTCGAACGAGTTCCTGGCGCGCTTTCCCGATCGAGTCATCAACGTGCACCCGGCGCTGCTGCCCGCCTTCCCCGGGCTCACTCCGGTCCAGGACGCCCTGGCCTACGGGGTCAAGGTGTTCGGCGTCACCGTGCACTTCGTCGACGGCGGGGTGGACTCCGGACCCGTGATCCTGCAGCGCCCGGTCGAGGTGCCCAATGCCGTCGACCCCGAGACCGTGCTCGAGCGCCTGCATCCGGTCGAGCACGAGCTGCTGCCCGAGGCGGTGCGGTTGATCGCCCGGGGGGCGGTCAGCTTCGACCCCGCCAACCCTCGGCGAGTGGTGATCGCGCCCGAGGCGGGACGGCGCGCAGGATCGTGAGGTAGCGATAGAGTCGAGGGGGTTATGGAGCGGGGTACCGAGCATCTGAGCCGGTTCGCGCCGGTTGCCCCGGCCGAGGTGCAGGTCTCTCGCGCGCTGCTCTCGGTGTCCGACAAGACCGGCGTCGTCGAGTTCGCGCGGGGACTCGCCGAGCTGGGGATCGAGATCGTCTCCACCGGCGGGACGGCCCGCGAGCTAACCGCCGCCGGCCTGCAGGTGCGCCAGATCTCGGACCTGACCGGCTTTCCCGAGATCATGGGCGGGCGCGTCAAGACGCTTCATCCGAAGGTCTACGCCGGACTGCTGGCGCTCCGCGACGACCCGGGCCACATGCGCCAGGCCGAGGAGAACGACGTCGAGTTCGTCGACCTGGTGTGCGTGAACCTGTATCCGTTCGAGCGGACCGCCGCTCGGCGCGGAGTGGGTGACGCCGAGGTGATCGAGAACATCGATATCGGCGGTCCTTCGATGATCCGTGCCGCGGCCAAGAACTTCCAGTTCGTGGCCCCCGTGGTCACCCCCGAGAGCTACGACGCGATCCTGGCCGAGCTACGCGAGTTCGACCGCCAGCTCTCGCCGACGACGCGCGAGAGCCTGGCCGCCGAGGCGTTCGCGTACACGGCTCGCTACGACACCGCGATCGCTCGCTGGTTCCAGGAGAAGGGGGCGGACTTCCCGGCTCTCATGGTGCGGGCGTTCGAGAAGGTGCTCGAGCTGCCCTACGGCGAGAACCCGCACCAGCGGGCCGCCTACTACTCGCAGGTCGGCACGCGGACGCACGTGCTCTCGATGATCTCCCAGCTTGGGGGCAAGGAGCTGTCGTTCAACAATCTCTTGGATCTGGACGCCGGGCGCCTGCTGGTCAGCGAGTTCCAGATCCCCGCCTGCGTGATCGTCAAGCACAACAACCCGTGCGGCGTGGCCGTCGGCAAGACCGGCCTCGAGGCCTACCAGAAGGCGTTCGAGTGCGACCCGATGTCCGCCTACGGTGGCGTCATCTGCCTCAACCGTCGCGTCGACCGCACGCTGGCCGAGGTCATCTCCAACCAGTTCGTCGAGGTGCTGTTCGCGCGCGGCTACGACGAGGACGCGCTCGAGTTGCTGGAGGAGAAGCCCAACGTCCGCATCCTCGACGACCGCGAGCGCCGCACGCCGGACATGATCGATCCCGCCCTGCGCCAGGTCATCGGTGGCATGCTCGTCCAGGACCGCGACTACGACCTCGAGGAGCGCTCGGAGATGCAGGTCGTGTCCAAGCGGTCGCCGACCGAGGCCGAGTGGGGCGAGCTCTCGTTCGCCTGGAAGGTGTGCAAGCACGTCCGCTCCAACGCCGTGGTCCTGTGCAAGGACCTCGCGACCGTCGGCATCGGCGCCGGCCAGATGAGCCGTGTCGACTCGGTCCGCCTGGCCATCGAGAAGGCGCGCTCCTCCCTCGAGGGCTCCGTGCTCGCCTCCGACGCCTTCTTCCCGTTCGCCGACGGGCCGCAGCTGGCCCTCGACGCCGGGGCGAAGGCGATCATCCAGCCGGGCGGCTCCGTTCGAGACCACGAGGTGGTCGAGGCGGTCGACGCGGCCGGAGCGGCGATGGTGTTCACGTCGCGCCGGCACTTCCGGCACTGACCTCTTGCGAGCCGGCGCCGCCGGATCGGCTCCGAGTGCGCGATCATCGGTAGGCGCGCCGCCGTAGCTCAGTTGGCAGAGCAGCGGACTTTTAATCCGAGGGTCGCAGGTTCGAATCCTGCCGGCGGCATTTGATGGCCCCGTAAATCGGGGCCCTGCGAGTAGCGCCGCCGTCCCGGCGCGTCTCTCACACATGCTCGACCGATCGCTTTGCGCCTGGGTGCGAGTCAACGGTCTGACCGGACCTCGAGTGGACGGCCCCTTCCAGCCTCTCAGCCCCCGAGGGATGCGCCGGTGTGATCACGGGCCCCAGACACTCAAACGGCTAGGCGGTCCAACGCGGTGCGGTCGACGTCGATGCCTAGGCCGGGACCTGTGGGGACGGTGAGCCGCCCATCTCGCATCCTGAGTGGTTGGTGCACCACGTCATCGCGGAAGGGGTGTCGCGACTGGTCGAACTCGGCGAGGGGTTCGTAGGCGCCGCGGGATGGTGGGCATGGGGGAACGATCGCCGCAGCGTGCAACGAGGCGGCGAGTCCGATTCCTGTGCCAAAGATGTGGGGGTTGACCAGCAGGTTCGCCGCTCCCGCAGCAGCGATGATCTGTTTGATCGCGGTAAACCCACCGGCCGCCGCGACGTCGGGTTGGAGGATGTCGACGGCGCGGCGAGTGATCCAGGGCCAGAAGCCGCTCAGGGTGTACTCCACTTCGCCAGCGGCGATGAGAGTTCTGGTTCCCAGCGCACGCAGCTCCACGTAGCCGTCGATGTTCTCGGGCGACACCGGCTCCTCGAACCAGAAAACGTCGAGCTCGTCCAGCTCATGCAGCAATCGACGGGCCAACCCGGTCTCGTAGGCGTGGTTGGCGTCGACCATCAGGAGCACGTCGGGGCCGATCGCCTCGCGGACAGCGCCAACGTCGACCGCGTCCTGCCGGACCCCGAACCCGATCTTCACCTTCATCGCTCGAAATCCGGCCTCGAGATGTCTCTGCGCCTCCTCGACGAGTTCGTCGGGATAGACGCCGTCGGGACGGCGAAAGAAGCCCGTCGCGTACGCCGGCAAGGACTCGCGAAAACTGCCGCCCAGCAGCTGGTAGATCGGTAGCCCGAGCGCTTTCCCGGCGATGTCGTGGAGCGCGATGTCGACGGCGCTGATCGCGCCGATGACGGCGCCCTTGAAGCCGAAGTCCTTGACACGGGTGTACATCGCTTCCCAGAGGACTGCGGTGTCCAGCGGGTTGGCGCCGCGGATGACATCGACTAGCACGGTCTCGATCACTGTCTGTGCGATCTGCCCCGGCTGCCGGTTCTGGCAGAGCGATTCACCGAATCCGGATATGCCCTCGTCGGTGACGATCTCGATCACCGTGCTGTCGCGGCCGGTGATTAGACCCGGATGGGAGCTGTATGTGGGAGTCGGCACGTCGGCGTGCAGCGCCCATGTCCTCACATCGGTGATCTTCATGGATTGCTGCCGGAGGTTACTTCCCGACAGCGGTCCATCTTTCAGTGTCGGCCAGTCGACTCGCCGAGGGTGGACGACGACCGCGCGTCGCCGGTAGCGCTCCGTCGGTGTCCCGCTTATGAGTCGTGTAAGTCTTCGGCCTGCGTCGAGGACTCGACTGCTACACGAAGAGGGGTAACAACGGGACCGTCCAGAGCGAGGCGCCATCGATGAGCATCACCGATCGCAATTGCAACAAGAGCACTGTCGGCCTTGGCGGCGGCGGCGCGAACGCCTTGGAGGCGATCGTGCGACGCTGGCGCGTCACTTCGTGGGAGATCCGCAAGACCCTCGCGGGCATCCGCGACCCGCGCGTACGCGCTGAGATCCAGCGGCTGATCGACGTCCACTGGACGGGGAGGGCACCCGAGCCGGCGCCGCTTCCCGAGGAACGGTCTCAGGCACTTGCGGCCATAATCGAGGCGCTTCTGCGGCAATTCGACGACGAGCAGGCTGGCGCTGCCGAGATTCGCCTCGTCGTCCACAAGCGCGATGAACTACCCACCGACCCCGCGTCCCGTCCCCGGACGGATTCCAGGCCGGCTGTCGACGCGGAGGACAAGGAGACGATATGGGATCTCCGTCAACTGCTTGCCTCGTCGGGCCGCACGATCGCTCACGTCGCGGACGCGCTCGAGAGGCGTGGCGACGATGTCGATCGCGAGGGTCGTGAGTTGCTCCAGGACGAGGTCCGCGCCCTCGAGGTGGATATCGCCGTCCTGAACGCGGTTATGGCCGATCCTGTCGAATGGGAGAGGGAGCTCAAGCGTCTGCTCGCGGATGGAGTCCCGCCGTTAGAGGCCGACGACAACGACCACGACGACGAGGACAACTAACTCCCGCGCCTCGCCGCACTGCCGCACGTCCGCGGGTTGGCGGCGGGGCGAGTCCGTCGCGGCCTGGAACTCACCTGTGCCGGACGAGCAGCGAGAGCTCCGTTCCCGAAGCCAGTTGGCAGAACGCAAGTCTCACCCATCCCCGGCAGTCCCCCCGTGTCTCGAGACACGTCCGGAACTCGGCAATTCTGACTCGCTCTAACCTCTCTGACCCGCTCTCAGATGCGCGTATCTACGGCAATTGCCCTGCGTATGGAAACCTCTTGATCCGAGGGGCGCAGGTTCGAATCCTGCCGGCGGCATAACAATCGTCCTGGAAATCGGGGCTTTTGCGTGGTCGCCCGTCACGCGTGCGGCCGAAGGCACGGTGCGATGGGGACGGCCCGCTTGATCCCGTTGGCGATCCCGGTGGTGTAGGCGTGGAAGTTGAACCCGATGTCGCCGTCCTCGTTGTAGATCCACGGGAACCGCTGGTCGACGACCTGGACGATTGAGATGTTGCCGTACGCGGGCAGACCACGGGACTTGGGGAAGCTCTCATCGAGCGGAGCGACATCGACCCCGTCGCCGGCAGCGGCCCGGGCCCGTTGGATGATCCTGGCATCGCGCTGGGACTCGGCGGCGACGCGCGCGTTGGTGAAGCGGATGGTGTCGCCGTTGGTGACGTTGGTGCGGTAGCGGCCGACCTGTTGGGGCGTGACGCCGAAGTGGGCGTTGGCCTCTCCGAACGGGATCCCGCCGGTGTAGTGCAGGCTGACCGCGATCGTCGCGTGGTCGTTGATGGCCTCGCGAACCCGCTCCAGGAGGCCGACGTTCTCGTTGGCGCTCGACTTCGTGAGGTCCACGGTGTAGCCGGCGGAGCGGAGGATCGTCCGGATCCGAAGCGCCGCACGCCACATGGTCATCCGCTCACCCGGTGCGCCGCCGTTGTCGATGGACATGATGCCGGAGTCGTCGATGTCGACTGGGTGAAACGTGATGCCCAGTCCGGTCACGGGCTTGGGGGCGTCGACCTCGGCGGTGGAGTCGAAGTTCGGTCCACCCGAGTGGCCCGGATCGAGCACCACGACCGGCCGCGTGGCCGTGCAGGCTGGCGCGGGATCGGTGTGCTCGATCGATACTCGGATAATCGGAACCGGCTCGGCGTGAGGCACCGCACCGGAGGCGCCACAAGCAGCGGCCGAGCAGGCCACGGCTGCAAGCGCGGCCCCGACTGCGCGACCGCGACACCGGGCGACCTCCCGTCTCATCTTGGATCTCACCCCCAATCTGGGTAGCCGACTTCAAAGCTGCTGCGAGATTACGGCAGGCGGAGAGTTCGAAACCTACCGCCAGGCGATCCAGCTTCCGGGAGGGTCGTCCATCGATGCCGCCGAGCTTTGGTTGGGCTGTGGAGGATTGGGAAGCATTTGCCACCAGCTGGACGCTCTCCATATCCGCATCATCACCACGGGCGCACGGGCGTCCGTTAGCGTGCGCGTCGGGTGAGCGGCATGGCCGGGAGCCGAGGGGAGTGATCCGATGCGATCAGCGTGCACATACCGCTGTCTCAAGCAAGTGGCGGTTTGTGCAATCGCGCTGTGCGCGACCTTGATGATCTGCGCCAGGAGCGCCAAGGCCACGACGATCCGCCAGCGCATCGTGCTGCTAGCCGAGCAGGAGATCGGCTATCACGATCACGGTGACTACTGCACCAAGTTCGGCCCGTGCGAGACGTGGTGCTCGCTGTTCGTGACGTGGGTATGGCGCAACGCCGGCGTGCCCGTGCCGAGCCTCGCCTTCACCGGGTATCTGTACGACTGGTCGCGAGCCTCCACGTACGTTCTGCGCCCGCGAGGGGTGCCGCAGCCCGGCGATGCGGTGCTGTTCGGCACCGGCCCATGGAACGTCGATACGAGCCTGCATACGGGGATCGTCGAGGCTGTATATCCCGGTTTCCTCGTCACGATCGAGGGAGACTCCCTCCACGGCGTGCGCCGCTACGTCGTTCCTCTAAGCAATCCCGAGCAGGTCGGCGAGCCCGGTCCGATCTACGCCTACGCTTCGCCGGTCAGCGCACCCGACCCCCGTTTACGCCGACCGCGCACCGCCATCGCCTTCCCGGCCCTGGCGCCGCGCGTGGTGACCCGCCAGGACGGCCACCCGCACAAGCTAACCGAGACGCAACGACTGCTCCGCGCGATTGCCGCCCTGCGCGCCTTCCAGCACATGCCCTACCGAATGGACCAGGCGCTCATCAACTGGACGGGTGTGAACCGGCAGGGACTGGTCGAGGTCACCGTGACCACGGCCATGCCCGTCTCCGAAGCCCAGACCGTTTGGCAGGCCTTCCTGCACCGCTTCGACGACGCCGGCTACGCATACACGGTGTCCTTCCAAGCGCCGCCCGACCCACCGCTCGATACTGCCGTGCCGTCGGTCTCCGGCACGCCATCACAAGGCCAGACGCTGACCGAATCGCACGGCGTATGGACGAACAACCCGACCGGCTACACCTACCAGTGGGAGGATTGCGACCCGTCCGGCCAGTCCTGCTCGCCCATCAGCGGTGCAACGGGCCAGACCTACACCCTCACCGCCGCGGATGTCGGCGACACGATCCGCGTGCAGGAAGTGGCGAGCAACGCCGGTGGGGCTGGGCAGCCGGCGCAGTCGGCTCCGACTGCCGTGGTCGCGCCGGCGCCGCCCGGGCCCGCCTGACACCGCGGCCGAGAAGCAACCGAGGCGACGTCCTCAGGCGAGCGTCGACCAGGCGCGACCGAACGTGGGACGGCCCGCGCGGGCGGGCCGTCGAGACTTACAACTCGGTCGCTTAGATCGTCCGAACGTTCGCCGCGGCCGGGCCCTTGGGGCCCTGCTCGGCGTCGTAGGACACCTTCGCGCCCTCAGCGAGCGACTTGAAGCCGCTGCCGACGATCTTCGAATGATGCACGAACAGGTCTTTTCCCTGGTCGTCGGGCGTGATGAACCCAAAGCCCTTCTCGTCGCTGAACCACTTCACGGTTCCAGTTGCCATCTTCCCTCCCGGGATTGTGTGCTGCGAAACGCGGGAGATGCTGACAGGCAACTACTACGAACGCTGGCACTACTTCGCCGGACTGCTGCCCGGCCCTTTGCGAGCCAGTTTAGCTGGCCGCTGTGTTCGCCCCTGAGGTTGCGCTCGAAGCCATGGGGCGACCTGCTACGTTGGTGCGAGCGGTCGGCGCCGTCGACCGCGACGCAGCTTGCTTGGGTCCCGCTCACAGCGGTTCGGGTCGGCCATCGCGTCCCGAACCGTCCGCGGCCCCGTGCGCCGCCAAGGAGTCGTGCATGTCAACAGAATCGTTCGCCGATCTCGGTGTCTCGCAGGCCGTGATCAGCTCGCTTTCCGCAGGAGGGATCACGCGGCCGTTCGCGATCCAGCGTTCCGTGATTGGCGACGCGATCGCCGGGCGGGATGTGATCGCGAAGTCGCCGACCGGGTCGGGCAAGACGCTCGCGTTCGGGATCCCGCTGGTTGAGCGGATCGGCGCCAACGACCCGCGGCCGGTGGCGCTCGCGCTTGCGCCCACCCGCGAGCTCGCGACCCAGATCGTAGATGAGATCCGCGCGATCGCTCATGCTCGGGCGCTGCGCGTGACCGCGGTCTACGGTGGCGCGGGCTTGGTCAAGCAGTCCAGGGACGCCGCTACATCGCACGTGTTGGTCGCGACCCCGGGCCGGCTCGAGGATCTCCTCGCGCGCGGGGCGTTCGGACTTGACCGGATCCGGATGCTGGTCCTCGATGAGGCTGATCGGATGCTCGACATGGGCTTTCGCCCGGCGATCGACCGGATCGTCGCCGCGTGCCCGACGGCGCGGCAGACGCTGTTCTTCTCGGCCACCCTCGACGGGGAGGCCGGCCGACTCGCCGAGCGGTACGCGAACGACCCGGTGACCCATCAGCACGGCCCTCGGGAGCGGCGGGCGAACGCGGAGATCGAGCACCGGTTCGTGCAGGTCGCGCACGAACATCGTGTTGAGGCACTCGTCGGCGAGCTCGGTCGCGACCGGGACCTCACGCTCGTGTTCGTGCGAACCAAGCGCGGCGCGGACCGGCTCGTCAAGCGGCTCGCGGCGCACGGGGTCAAGGCGATGGCGATGCATGGCAACAAGTCGCAACGCCAGCGCGAGCAGGCGCTTTCGCGCTTCGAGTCCGGCACGATCGACACGCTCGTCGCGACCGACGTCGCAGCACGCGGGATCGACGTGGCGGGGATCTCGCACGTGATCAACTTCGACCCGCCCGCGGACAGCGAGACCTACGTCCACCGCATCGGTCGCACGGGTCGTGCCGGTCGCAAAGGCGTCGGGATCACGCTCCTGTCAGCGGACCAGCGCCGCGACGTCGCGAAACTCGCCGGCCAGCTCGGGCTCGATCACGGCCTCCACGGCAGCAGCCCGCGCCGCCTCACACCCCAACGCCCGTCCCACGCAATCACGTCGAACGGCCCGCACTCGCGCCGACGGTCTCGCCGCCGCCGAGCCGCCACTCGAGCTTGACCGCCGGCGTGGGCGAGCCGCCCGGAGCCGTGCCCTTATGCACGGCGGTGGCGAGCTTGATCGAGCCGGCTGCTCACTGCCGAAATCAAGACGCCGGCGGGGCGCTTTCCGCGGGCCCCGATGACGCGGGGTGGGAGACGACGAGTGCTTCGCCGCGGTGGGCCTTCGCGCTCAGCCCCACGAGCACCGCGGTCAGGACGACGGCGCCCCAGAAGCCCACTCCGAACAGGCTGAAATGGACGTGGAAGAGGAACTTCAGCGCGACAAACAGTCCAGTTATCCCGGCTAGCGCCAGGCGCGTCGTCGCCCGACTTCCACCGACCGTGGGAACCCGCGTCTGCGGCGACAGGCGTTCGATCGCGAGGTCGGCGATCAGCGCCACCGCGGATAGCACGGCGAACACGCCGAGCCACCCGTCGGGTGCTCTGGTGGCCGTACTCGTGAAGGAGAACGGACCGATGCTCACGTCAAACCATGGGAGGAACAGCAGGTCGATCGCTAGTAGGAAAGCGACTCCGCCCAGTAGCCAGTCATCACGTCTTATCGCGTCGAGGTTCATTTCACCCTCCTTTTGGTTGTTGCGAACCTGTCCTCGGCTGGTCGGCGCTGCCCCGTCGCCTATGTGCGCTTTCGTCCTATGACGCTTAGGTTCCATGGCTTGGTGCGTCGCCGGCGTTTTTTGGTTGCTCGGGTCATGGTGCGGTACGGCAAGCCGCGTGCCAACTCACCCTAGGGTGAGACCTTCACCCCTCGGGTGAGGCTTCATGCGTGGACGACGCGACGCAGGCTCTCTCCACCTCATGCAATCGGTTCGTGAGCATGCCGCGCTCGGGCTGATAGCGGACAATGTGGCGCGAGAGGCCTGACGGTGCGGGGCCATCCGCCGAGGCGAGATGACGCAGACGCCAGACAAGCCTGACCGGCTGGAGGCCGACGCGCGGGCCCCCGCCCGCCGTCGGTCCGCGGCGACGCTCAGCTGGTTCGCGATGGCCCTGCTGATCCTCGGGTCAGTCGGAGACCTCGGTTCAGCTCCGGCGACGGCGGTATTCGGTCTCGCATCGGTCGTGCTGTACGTCGTTCCGGCGATTGTGTTCTTCGTTCCCGCCGCGCTTGTGTCGGCCGAGCTCGCTTCGGGCTGGCAGGGCGGCATCTACAACTGGGTGAGCGAGGGGATCTCTCCCGGCATGGGTTTTGCCGCCGTGTGGTGTCAGTTCGCCCAGACGACGTTCTACTACCCGGCGGTGCTCGCCTACGTGGCAAGCACGCTGGCGTACATTTTCGCGCCTGGCCTGGCACATAGCGGTCTTTACACGACGATCGTGATCATCGTCCTCTTCTGGGGGGCGGTGTTCGTATCGAGCCGGGGCGTGATCGCGGCCGACAAGCTCGCCTCCTGGGGGATCCTGATCGGAACGCTGATCCCAGGCCTGGTTCTAGTTGTACTCGCGGGGATCTACTTGCTGCAGGGGAACCCCTCGGCCGCACCGCTGACCGCCCACCACGTGCTACCGCCCTGGCACGGCCTGACGAGCATCGTGCTGATCGTCAACGGGTTCTTCACATACGCCGGCGTCGAGGTCAATGCGGTTCATGTTGACGATCTACGCGACGCCCCCCGTGAGTTCCCCAGGGCAGTCCTACTGGCCGTGATCCTGATCTTGCTCGTGTTCATCCTTCCGACATTGGCGATAGCGATCGCGGTCCCGGCCGCGGACATCAGCCTCACCGCCGGGGTGATGCAGGCATTCAGAAGCCTGTTCGACCACTTCGGGCTCGGCTTCCTAGAGCCGATCGTCGGCGTCGGCCTGGTGGTCGCCTCCGTCAGTGGCCTGCTCGACTGGCTTACGGGTCCGTCGACCGGACTGGCCGCTATCGGGCGCGAGCGCGGTTACCTCCCCCGCTACTTCCAACAGGCCAACGCCAACGGGGCGCAGGTTCGGGTCCTCGCCGCCCAGGGAATCGTCATCACGGTGATCGGTCTGCTCTACGCGCTGGTCCCAACTGTCTCGCGCGCCTACTGGGTCTTCGCTGCGCTCGCCACAGAGGTGTACCTGATCATGTACGTCCTGATGTTCGTGGCGGCCGCGAGGCTGCGCCGTCGTGAGCCCGATCACCAGCGCGGCTATCGAGCTCCAGCCCTGGTGATCAGCTGCGTCGTCGGAACCGCCGCGTCTGTCGCGGCCTGTGCCGTCGGCCTGCTTCCGCCGAGCCAGCTCGGGCAGGTCGGCGTGCCGGCGTACGCGGTCGCGCTGCTCGCAGGAGTCCTCGCGATTGGTGTCCTCCCGCCGCTCCTGCTCTACCGTCTACGCCGACCGAACTGGATCGCATCTGACTCAACCAAACGGACCTCCGCCTCTTCACTCAACGGCGACCCGAAAGCGACATAGCTTGCCCTACAGCGTTAGAAAGACAAACGGGGCGTACCAAGTCATAGATCGAGAAACCGGCAAGGTCTACTCCAACCACTCCACCAAGGAAAACGCCGAGCGCCAGCGTCGGCTGCTGGAGGGCGTCAGGCACGGCTGGAAACCGACGGGAAAGAAGCACAACGGATCCTGACCCGCCCCGGCCTCTCGAGGACCGAGAAGACACCGTCGGCACACACGCCGGCGGCCCTCGGTGTCAGCTCCCGGCGCAATCCTTTCGCCACCCGACCCGTCGCCCGGAGCGATGATCGGTTAGGAGCCTCGCCGGCCGGTCGGGCCGGGACCGTGGCCAGACGCTGGCGCGTCTGAGGTGGTTGTTCGTCAGGGGCGTTTCTAGGCCTCAGGCGAGTACCCGGCTGCCGCGATCCGCCGGCAACCGCGGACTGGCCAGTCGGGCCGGAAGATCGGCTAGCGCCTCCTCCGCCAACAAGAAGCGCTGCTCGCTCACTCGAACTGAGATGCCGCTCTTCACGACGGCAATCGTCGCACGGACGAGCACCGACGCAGCCAAGGCCGCTCTGCCGTGCGTCGATCGAGAACCGGCGTGGGCGCCGCGCCGGCCGCCGCAAACGCACCGCCGGTTCCCGGAGACGAGGGCCCGGGTCGCAACGGGCGGGTGCGTGGCTTTAGGATCTACCAATCGTGCTCGCTGATCTTCCGCCAGCAACGCTGTGGAGCAACTGGGTGGGAAACCAGTCCTTCACCCCGGCCTACGCGGCGGCGGCCCGCGATGAGGAGGAGGTGGCGGCGTTGGTGAACGACGCGTCTGAGCGCGGGCTCGGCGTCCGGGTCGCGGGCGCGCGGCACTCGTTCACGCCGATCGTCGAGACCGACGGCCTGCTCTTGGACCTCTCCGCACTGAGGGGTGTCGTCGGCACCGATGCAGCGCGCAAGCGCGCGACCGCGTTGTCCGGAACCCTGATCCGTGACTTCTACGAACCGCTCTGGAGCCAGGGCCTGGCGCTCAAGAACCAGGGGGATATCGACACTCAGCAGATCGCGGGCGCGGTGGCGACGGCGACCCACGGATCCGGGATCCGGAACACCTGCTTCTCGGGCGTGGTCCGGGGTGTTCGGCTCGTTACCGCGACGGGCGAGATTCGTGAGATCGATGAAAGCGAACCCGAGCTCTTGCGTGCGGCTCAGGTTGCGATCGGGATGCTGGGCGTGATGACCCAGCTCGAGCTCGAGGTGACCGATGCCTACCGGCTCACCGAGCAGATCGACCTGTGGCCGTGGGAGGAGGTGCTCGAGCGCTGGGACGAGCTCGTTTACGGGCACCGGCACTTCGGCTTCTTCTGGCTGCCCACCGAGGAATCGGCGGCCCTCTACAACCTCTCCGGACACGATCAGCAGATGGCGGACAAGTGTTACGTGAAGATCTACGACGACGCCGCGCCGGATCAACCTGACAGCGCGGTCGTCGGGCGGCGCACCGACCGCTGTTACCGCATCTATCCCATGGTCTACGACCCCAACTTCCACGAGCTGGAGTACTTCGTCCCGCTCGAGCTGGGGCCGGACGCCCTGTCGGCCATGCGCGATCTGATGCTCCGGAGTCTGCCTGACTCGGTGTACCCGCTCGAGGTACGCACGGTCGGACCGGATGACGCGTACCTCTCCCCGAACTACAAGACGGCCACCACCGTCATCTCGGTCTCAGGCACGCCCGGCACCGATTACTGGGATTACCTGCGCTCGGTCGATGCGCTGCTCTCGGAGTTTTCTGCGCGCGTCCACTGGGGGAAGCTGCACTTCCTCACCCCCGAGCGACTCCATGCCCTGTATCCAGAGGCGGAAGCTTTCATCAAGGTGCGGCGAGAGCTGGATCCGACGGGGGTGTTCCTTAACGCGCACCTGCGCGAGCTGTTTGCCTGAGCTCCCGCAGTCCGCGTCGTAGAACGTCCACAGACTGTCGAGGTCCCGACGCTCGTAAGCGTCGAGGAAGCGCCGCGGGAAATCCTCGATCTCCGCGCGTGCCACCCGGCCAACCGTAGCGCTCCAACCGCTCAGGCGCGCTCGTCGAGTCCGTGCCAGAGGGCGCTCTCGGCGGCGATGTTGGCGAGCGACGAGCTCGTCGCGGTGTCGGGCGAGCCGCCGTATAGATCCGACAGCAACTGGCTCGTAGTCGAGCCCGAGGCGTCGGCCTCGGCCTGCTCAATCGCCGAGCTTCCACTGGTCGCGCCCGACGTGCTCGAGGCGCTCGCGCTGCTCGAGGTGCCCGTCGAGGCCGGCGAGGCCGACGAGGCCGACGAGCCGGAGTCGGTCGAGGCCGCAGCGCTGGCGGAGGCGCTCTGAGCGTTGAGCGCGGTCACCCAGTCGTTGATGGCGCCGATGGTGCCGATGGACATGACGTCCGGATCGGCCCGATCGGCCAGCCGGGTGAGTCACTCACTCTCGGCTGGCCGGATGTCCGCCGTGCAAGCGTGTCCCGACCTGGAGATCGGGGCTTTCGTGCTTTGGAGGGTTTCGTGGAGCTGGCGATCGAGCCGGCGCTAGAGATGAACCGTTTGATGAACGCCAGCACCGTCTCGGCGACCTCGCGCCAGCCGCTGTCGATGGTCAGCGAGTGGCCGCGTTTCTCGATCTCCACGACCTCGGTCACGCCACGGTTACGGCGCTGCAGCTTGAAGGGGTCCTCGGACGAGGGCCGGGGGCGCACCGGGTCAGGCCCTGGTTTTCCCACCCGCCGTCGCCGTCCTCGTCCTCGCTGTCCCGGCCGAGCTTGGACAGTCGGTCCACGGCTTCGGTCAGCCACGTCGCGTCCAGCACGAATCCGAGCATCGCTCCCAGCACGAGAATCGCCATCGTCTGTCCGCTCGCCGCGCCGCCGGCGATCGCCACCACCGCGAGCGCCAGCGCGAACAGCGCGACACCAGCCAAGATTCCGATAACAACGCCGGCGATTCAGCGATGAGAGGCCTTGAACGACGAGGTCTTGTAGTGCTGCGCTCGGGGCTCGTAGCGTGAGAGCAGCGCGTGCAGTCGGTTCGAGAACGGGCGTCTTGTAGTCCTGTCCCGCGAAGTCGCGGATGTCATCGACTGTGTCGAAACGGGCGAGCGTGACGAAGCCGACATCGCCGTCCTCCTCGCGGCGGAGGACGTCGGCTCCTCGAAACCCCGGGATCTCCTCCATCGCCGGGAAGAGCTCGGTCAGCAGGAAGCGCTCGTACGCGTCTGCGTTCTCAGGGCTCGTCCAGCCGCGCCAGACCCGGGTGATCACAGCTGCGTAGGATCACAATCCGCAGCCAAGTCAGCCGCCGAGCACCTCGGCGAAAGCGGCGTGGCCGCGAAGCGCGGCCAGATCGTCATCCGACCGGGCGCTCTCGGCCAGAGCCGGCGAGAGCTCGACGGCACGCCGAAGGTGGGCGAGCGCCGCGTCGATCCGTCCCGCTCGAGCCTCAAAGCAGGCGATGTTGTAATAGAGGACCCCGTAGGGCGGATCGTTCGCGATCAGTGCTTGAGCGCGGTCGGCAGCCTCCTCGAAGTGACCCGCTTCGAACAGCGGAAGCAGCGGCGCGAGCAGCTCCCATCCGCTCGGCTGGTACGGCTTGCCCGCTGCCCCAGCGCCGATGGCAAGCACCGTCGTGCCGGCCTCTCGGGCGAACGCGGTCCGCTTGATCCCTGGAGGTACGTGCACGAAAGTTCCGGTCGGAGCATCCTGGACCTCTCCGTCCACCTCGAACGTGGCGTGCCCTGAGAGAACAGCGTAGAGCTCGTCGCCCGAGTCCGGTTCGGCCTCATCGTGCTCATTGATGAGCCGGTCGCCGGCAGCGTGCGCGGTCAGCGCGATGACGCCGAAGGTCATGATCCCGAAGTGGTGACGCACCGGCCGAAACGGGCACCGCCCGTCATCGATCTCCGCGATCTGGTCAAGCCGCGCAACAGCGTATCTCCCCATTTCTGCCTTTCTGCTTGTGGACGGTCCGGCGGGTTCAGCCTACCTCGGGGAGCCGGACTGCCTCGGCCTGACCCGGCTCGACCTCACCCGCTCGGCGCTGCAGCAGGATGTGGTCCTGGACCTCGAGTGCACCGCCGGGAAGGTACGCGCGGATCTCGAACCATCTGCGCCAGTGCTCGAACACGTACCACCGGGCGTGGAAGGTGCGTTGGTACCAGTCAGGCAGTGGATACTCGGGTCCGAACACGTCGTCGATGAAGACGATGCCCTCATCTTGCAGGCGCTCGCGGATCCCCCAAACATCATCGCGGAGGGCGACGTCCCCGTGGGTGCTCAGAACCAGTAGGCCGCCCGGACGTGCGACCCGACGCAGCTCACTGAGCCACGCGTCCTGGCGCCGCTCGTCAAGGTGAGTGAACACGCTGTGTCCGAACACGAGGTCGAACGCACCAGCCGGATAGGGGAGCGGCGGATCGCTGTCGTTGACGGTGAGCTCGGCGTACGGCAGGTGCTCGCGACAGAAGCCGATCGCCTCCACGTCGATGTCGGTCCCGTGGAGCGCGCATCTGTGACCCAGCTCCTCCAGCCACAGCAGCATCCGTCCGCAGCCGCAGCCGAAATCGAGGATCGACGTGAACGAGTCCAGCGTTCGTCCCACAAGGCCCACGGTCCGCTGGAGCTCGCGGACAGATTCACGTCCCGTCCAGTAAAACCACGCGCGGTCCGCACCCCCGAGGACTCGGGAAATAAGCTCGCCGCCCGGATCTGGCATCGTGGCGGCTTCTGCTGGCATGGTCACGTCGAGCATCTCAGAGGTCCTCGGGACGTACCGCGCTCCGACGTTGAAGACTACGAATCCAAGCGCGAAGGCGGCCGGCAAACCGCCGATGTACTCGAGCTCTGCCAGCCGGATCGACTCGATGCTGACCTGTGGAGCTCGCCTGGTTGAGGATCTGAGCGACCAGATGGAGGGCCGGGGGCGTCGGCCCTCGATCGATCGCCTACCTCCCTGAACCCGTTACGTCGTCCCGAGGCTGACGGACCAGATGTGCATCGCGGTCGCTCCCCCGCTGGTCGTGTTGTCACGTTCGGGAGTGATCGACCTGACCGTCTTGCTCGGATCCACCGGCGTTCGGGCCCGCGGAAGCTGACTGGAAACCTCAGCATGGCGTCGGGGGTGTGGTGAAAAACCACCCAATATGGAGGGATACTCGCCACACCCCTCCCGGCGGCCGGTACCTGCACGACAGGCCTCTCCCCGGCGCCGCGACCAGCTCCGGTCAGGGGCGAATCTCGCCCGAGCCGCGCGGCACCAGCTCTGCGGACACGACAACGCGCTTGGGCTCCGCGTCCTCGGCGTCGATCCGGTCGAAGGCCAGCTCGGCGCCCAGCTGGCCGATCCGGTAAGGGTCGGCGCGGACCACGGTGACACCCAGGAGGTCGGCCAGCTCGAAGTCGTCGAAGCCGACCAGCGCGACGCGGTTGCGCCGGCGGTCGAGCGCGTGCAGGACTCCGACCGTGCAGCGGTTGTTCCCAGCAAAGATCGCCGTTGGCCGGCGCGCCGGCGGCAGCGCCATCAACTCACGCGTGGCCTGCTTAGCCGAGGCCGAGGTGCCGTTTCCGACCGACACGAGCTCCTCATTGACCTCGATTCCGGCACGCCGGAAAGCGCGACGGTAGCCGGACAGGCGCTCGCGGGCGATGAACAGCCGGACGTCGTCCCCGATGAAGGCAATCCGGGTGTGGCCACCGCCCAGCAAGTGCTCGACCGCGCGCCGGGCACCGGCGGCGTTCTCGGCCAACACGGTGTCGGCCTTCGTCTTGGCGGGAGGCCGGTCGAGGAAGACGATCTTGGTAGAGAAGCCGGCCTCGTGGATATAGCGGTGGTCGGTGCCGGCCGGAACCACCAGCAGCGCGTCGACGCGCCGGCGCAGCAACGCCATCACGAGCTCACGCTCGCGCTGCGGATCTTCGCGGACCGACGCGGTGATCAGCAGGCTGGAACGCGCCCAGGCGCTCTCCTCGACCGCCTGGGCGATCGCGGAATAGAACGGGTTCGCGACGTCTTCGATGACGAGACCGAGGGTGAACGATCGCGCCCGGTGCCGAAGACTTGCCGCCAGGTCATTGCGCTCGTAGCGCAACGCCTGCGACGCCTCGAGCACCCTCTCCATCGTGGCCGGCCTGACTCCGAGTTCCCCGTTGATGACGCGCGAGACGGTCTTGAGGCTGACGCCGGCCGCCCGCGCGACGTCGACCATGGTCGCGCGCCCCGACCTTCCGTGATTGGTGTTGCTACCCCTCATAACCGTTGGTGCGACACCAGCATACTCCGGCGGCGGACGCCATGACAACGTTTCCCTGATCGGTTGAGCGTTGACATAGACAACGTTGTCAAATAGTGCCCGTGAGCGCCGTAGGGAGGGAGAAACAACGTGCGGAGTATCGCCGAGGTGCTGGCGACGAACGATCGCGGGCGCAGCGGGCCGGAGGGAGATCTGCCGACCACCCCGGTCGCGAGGACTTGACCGACGTCGACACGGCGGGCGGGGCTGTTCAGTTCGCCTGTCTCGTCGCCGCCTGGACCGTCGAGCGGTCGGGTGCATCTTCGCCCAGCATGGAGTTCTGAGTTCGGAAGTCGGCTTGCAGTCGAGTGCGCGGAGGCGAAAGCGGTGGGCCGGGTGGCTCGTGCTGCTCTTGGTGGATGTACTTGCCGCCCCGCAGCCAGGATGCCCCGGCGGCGAGCAGGCACATGACGATCGAGAAGCTGAGGATGATGACGAGGCCGTGCTTGAACGGCTCCGATATCAGCTGGGGGAAGAAGCTGTGGCTGGTCAGAGTTGCGCGATGGGCCGCGCTCAGTGAGGCAAGCACCTTCGGGCCGAGCAGGCTCTTGATCGGGTTGTAACCGAGGAAAGCCGCGAACAGGTAGCTGACTGCGGGCAGTCGCGCCAGCGGTTGCGCTGTCGCCGCGGGCACGCCATTGGCAGTTAGGCCGTGGAACATCGCCCCGGGAACCTGACCGGTGAGGCCGACGATCATCAGCGAAAAAAAGATGGCGATCGAGATAGGCATTCCGGTGTTCTGGAACGTGACGCGCATCCCGGACGCCACGCCGCGGAAGCGGGCGGGGACGCTGTTCATGATCGAGGTTGTGTTGGGCGCGGCGAACAGCCCGAACGCGACGCCGTTGAGGAAGATCAGCAGCCCGAAAGCCACGTAGCTGAAGTCGACCGGTAGCGACATCAGGCCTGCGAACGTGGCCGCGGCGAGCAGCATGCCGCCGGTGGAGAAGGGTCGTGCGCCGAACTTGTCAGACAACCAGCCTGAGATCGGGCCCGCGGCCAGAAAGCCCGCATTGAGCGGCAGCATGTAGATCCCCGCCCACAGCGGTGTGTGCTCGAAGCTGTAGCCGTGCAGCGGCAGCCAGATGCCCTGCAGCCAGATGATCAACATGAACATCAGTCCGCCGCGGCCGATCGAGCTAAGCAGCCCGGCGGTATTCCCGGCGGTGAACGGCCGGATCCGGAACAGGTGCAGCTCGAACATCGGCTGCTTGACCCGCCGTTCCACGAGCACGAACAGGGTCAGGCATGTCAGCCCGACGCCGATCATCGTCAGCACGAACGGGTTGCTCCACCCCATCGTGTGACCCCCGTAGGGACGGATCCCGTAGGTGATCCCGACGAGCAACGCGCCGAGACCGACCGCAAACGCGATATTGCCCGCCCAGTCGATCGACGCCGGCACGCGCTGTCCCAACTCGCGTAGCTTCCAGTAGGACCAGACCGTCCCGAAGATCCCGACTGGGACGTTGATCAGAAACACCAGCCGCCAGTCGACCGTCGCCAGCAGCCCCCCGGCAAGCAGGCCGAAGAACGTCCCCGCCAGGCCAACGACTTGATTGAGCCCCAGTGCCAGCCCGCGATGCTCGGGCGGGAACGCGTCGGTCAACAACGCCGCCGTGTTGGCCATCAAGAGCGCGCCGCCAAGCGCCTGCACCATCCGCAGCACGATCAGCGTGAGGGCCGCCCGCTGGCCGTCCCCCGGCACCAGCGAAAGGCCGATAGACGCCAGGGTGAACACCAGGAAGCCGAGGTTGTACATCCGGACCCGCCCGTACATGTCTCCCAGGCGTCCGAAGTTCACGACGAAGACCGCCGTCACCAGCATGTAGCCCATCAGCATCCACAACAGGTAGTTGAAGTTCCCCTGCTCGAGCGGGTCGAGATGGATGCCCCGAAAGATCGCGGGCAGAGCGATCAGCACGCTCGACATGTTCAACGTCGCCATCAGCATCGCCACCGTCGTGTTCGACAGCACGACCCAGCGGTAGCCAGGTCCGACCGTGCCCGTCCGTGACGGACTGCGCGGAAGCCGAATCCGCCGCGAGCGGATCAACGCACTGGCTGGGTGGCGGGCATTACCCCCAGTCTGCGCCGCCCCTTGCCCCGCCGCCATCCGGATAAATCCTCGACCGGCATCCGCGGATGCTCGGTAGTGGGACGCGGTTCTCAGCCGGCGCGGCGGATGACGGTGGCGTGGGGCTTTAGTTTAGACCTTGATGACGATGCGACTCGTCAATACGCGCGAGCCGGCGATGACCGCGGCACGGTCGCCCCCGGCTTCGTGCAGGACGGGGGCTGATTCCCCGGTGATCGCGGATTCATCCACCATCGCGAGACCTTCCATCACCGTGCCATCGCAGGGGATCACGCCACTCGCCTCAACAACCACGAGATCGCCAGGCACCAGCTCGTGGGCCGGCTTGGTTCGCCCGTCGGGCAGCAGAGCGACCACGTCGTCATGCACCGGGCCTGGCCCGGCTCTCCCCCTGTGACGACGCCCGCCGTATCTGAATTTGCCAAGTCGCACCGAGATTGCATCGGTATACCCGATCGGCCGAGAGCGATCAATCGACGACCGCCGCCCACCTCGCGGGAACCTACGGACCCTCGTTACGTGCTAGCGGCGGATGGCGCTCTCGACGCGTCGTTTTACGGTGTGAGACGCGACGGAGGCGAGGTTTATGAGCAAGCAGCAGATGCATAGCCCTGACGCGGCCTGGCTTCACATGGACCGGCCGACGAACCTGATGGTCGTCAACTCCGTGCTTTGGTTCGACGAGCCGATGGACCTTGAGCGCGGCCGCGAGGTTGTCCGTGAACGGATGGTGGAGCGATTCCCGCGATTTCGGCAGCGAATCGTTGAGCCCCGAGGAGGAGTGGGGCTGCCGGTTTGGGAGGACGACCCGAACTTCGACCTGGACCGGCATCTTCATCACATCGCGCTGCCGGCCCCGGGCGATACCGCCGCCTTGCAGGAGCTGGTTGGAGACCTAATCTCAACTCCGCTCGATCGCTCCAAGCCGCTCTGGGACACCTACATCATCGACGGCTATGGCAAGGGAATGGCGCATGTCTCCCGCATGCACCACAGCATCGCCGACGGGATCGCGCTCGCTCGCCTCCTCTTCGAGATGACCGACGAGCGACCCGACGCGGGCATCAGCCCACCGGCTGACCAGGAACCCGCGCGTGGGCGCCTGGGTCCCGTGCGACGCCCGCTGGCCGCCGGCGCTCACGTCGTCGGTGCGGCGATGCACGAAGGGTTTGAGGTACTGGCCCACCCGAGGTCCGAGCTCGGTGATCTCGCTGGGACGACGGCGGAGGACGCTCGTGCGCTGGCGAAGCTGCTGCTCGCGTCTCCCGAGCACAAGAGCGTGCTTCGCGGCCAGCTCGGCGCCCGCCAGAAGGTGGTCTGGACCGACGGCATACCGTTGGATGAGGTGAAGGAGATCGGGCGCGCGACCGGCACGACCGTGAATGACGTCCTGGTCGCGGCGATCACGGGTGCTCTACGGCGCTACCTGATCGATCGCCACAGCCTGGTCGACGAGGTGCGGGCGATGGTCCCATTCAACCTGCGTCCGCTGGATCAGCCGCTCCCACGCGAGCTCGGCAATCGATTCGGGCTGGTCTACCTGCAGCTTCCCGTGGGGATCCGCGGACCCAGACAGCGGCTCGACGAGATCCACCGGAGGATGGACTCGATCAAGAATTCGCCCGAGGGCGCCGTGTCGTACGGAATTCTCGGCCTGATCGGTCTGACCCCGCCCCAGATTGAGCGTCGGCTGGTCGATATGTTCGCGTCCAAGAGCACGTTGGTGCTGACCAACGTCCCGGGACCGAGCCAGCCGGTGTACTTCGCCGGCACGCGCGTTGCCGGAGTCATCCCGTGGGTTCCGGCCGGAGGTTCGATCGGTCTCGGGGTCAGCATCTTCAGCTACGACGGGCGCGTCACCCTCGGCATCCGAGTCGACGCTGGGATTATCCCCGAGCCGGCGGCCATCATCGAGGCGTTCCAAAGCGCTCTCGACGAAATGGCGCGCCTGGGTAGTCGCTCCAGAGCGCGAACCGGCTCGCCGGCCCCGGCGACACGCGGTGAGCGGAAGTCCGCGAGGGCGGATAAGCAAGGCAGCCGCACACGTACCCCGGCGGCTGCCGGGACGTAAAGACCGTCGGTCAGCCTTTACGGCGTGCTGCGATCCGCCGACGCTGGCCGACGACCGTCCGGCGGCACGACCACATCGTGCCGGGCGGCGATCCGCAGAAGCTTCTTCAGAGCCGGTGCCAGTCCGACCTTGGGAATCGGCATCTCGATCTCGACTGTGCCGACTTCCTGGTCAACGATGCGCGCCGGGCCGAGGTGGCGGAGCATGCTCATCATCTCGTCGTTGTGAGCCAGCATCAACGCCGTGAAGTTACTGACGCCCTCCTCGCGGGCGCGGGCGCTGAGGACCTCCACCAATAACGTTCCGACGCCGCGACCCTGCCAGTCGTCGATCACCGTGACGGCGAGCTCGGCGGCGTCGCGGCGGTCAGGGTGGCGGACGTAGCGCGCGACGCCGATGCCTTCGCCGGTGTCCTCGTCCAGGGCGACGATCGCCTCGTGATCGTGGTGGTCGATCTCGGTCAGGTATCGGACCGCCTCGTCGCTCAGCTCCGGCATCGGCACCAGGAATCGGCGGTAGCGGGACTCGGGACTGAGCCGCTCGAACCCGCGCAGCAACAGATCCCGGTCGGAATGGTGACCTTGCCGAACCCGAATCCTGGCGCCGTCGCTCAGCACGATCGGCGCCCCGAGGATCATCAGCTCAGTCGTAGAGGGAATCGAAGACATCCTTGAACCGGGCATAGACGAAGGCGCGTTTGACTTTCAGCGTCGGGGTGAGCTCGCCGTGCTGCTGACTCATCTCACGATCGAGAATGGCGAAGCGCTTGATCTGCTCGATCCGCGCGAACCGCGTGTTGACAGCATCGACCGTCTTCTGGATCTCTACCCGGACCCGGTCGTCGCTTGCCATCGCTCGAACGTCTGGCTGGGTCCCGAGTTGTTCGGCCAGCTTTGGCGCCTCCTCGGAGTCGAGCGTCAGCAGCGCGACTAGGTAGGGCCGTTTGTCCCCGTACACGAGGGCCTCCGAGATCCAGCGCGTCTCCTTGAGCGCGTTCTCGATGTTGGCCGGAGCGATGTTCTTGCCGCTGGAGGTGATGATGATGTCCTTCTTGCGGCCGGTGATCGTGACGAAGCCCTCGGCGTCGATTGCGCCGAGGTCGCCGGTGGCGAGCCAGCCCTCTGGGAGCGTCTCGCGGGTTGCTTCCTCGTTCTTGAAATAGCCGGCGAAGACGATCGGTCCGCGAGCCAGCAGCTCGCCGTCGTCCCCCACCCTCATCTCGAGCGCCGAGCCGGGTTTGCCTACCGTCCCCATCTTCATATCGGTATCGGTGTTCAGCGTGCCGGCGCCGCACATCTCGGTCATCCCCCAGACCTCCAGCACCACGATCCCGCAAGCGTCGAAGAACTCGAGCACCTCTCGCGCGATCGGCGCCGCAGAGGTGACCGCCAGCTCGACCCGGCCGCCGAACAGGTCACGCACCTTCCGGTGCACGAGGCGGTCGGCCAGGCGGTGCTCAGCTGAAAGCAGGCGCCCCGGAGCGGCGCCGTCGCGCTCGCGGTCGCGCAACCGACGTCCGACTCCGAGCGACCAATTGAACAGCGCGCGCTTGGGCCACGGCTGGTCGGCGATCCCTCTGGTGGCGGCCGTGTAGATCTTCTCCCAGACCCGCGGAACCGACGTGAAGTACGTGGGACGGGCCTCCCTGATGTCGTCGAGGAGCCGCGCGGGATCACGGGTCCAGTAGATCAACGTGCCCCCGAGATCGAGCGTGCACATCTGCGTGATGCGGCCGAAAACGTGCGCGAGCGGGAGGAACAGAAAGAACTCGATGGGCACGCTGTGGCGGCCGAGATCGAGGCACTCTTCGATCATGTGCGCCTGCGTCATCCAGTTGCGGTGGGTGAGCATGCACGCCTTCGGTGGCCCGGTGGTACCCGACGTGTAGACCAGACTCGCAAGACTCTCGGGCCTCACGCCAGCCACTCTGGCGTCGACCTGATCGCCAGGAATGTCGCGCCCAAGCTCGATCAGCTGCTGGGCGCTGAGCGTTCCGGCGCCCGCGTCCCGGAACGCGATGACGTGCTGCAGGTCTGGGCAGCGATCGCGCACCTGCTCGATCTTGGCCAGCTGCGATTCATCCTCACAGAACACAACGCGCGCCTCGGAATGGCGCAACACGTACTCGCACTCCTCGGGCGAATTCGTGTGGTAGATCGGAGCGACGACCGCGCCGGCGCACAGGCTGCCGGCATCGGCGATCGTCCACTCAGGACGCGTGTCAGAAAGGATGCAGACGCGTTCGCCGGGCTCGAGCCCGACCGCAATCAGCCCCCTCGCCGTGGCCCGCGCGGAGCGAACGAACTCCCGATAGGAGGTCTCGCGCCAATGGCCGTTCTCCTTGTAGCGAAGCGCAGCGCGATTGTGCCGTCCCGCGCGCAAAAACATCGCCCCCAGGGTCTGCGCACCTGTCGAGCGCTCGAGCCCGGAGTGCCTCAGAGGCGAGCTGTGAACACCAGCGCTCGAAGTGGGCACGGAGGCGCGGCCCGTCACCACCGTAGGGTTGATCGGGTCCTTGCTCATCTTTGGTTCCTCTGTTTCACGCGGCTCGCGATGGAGAGCAACCCCAGGCTCGTGCCCGCGACCATCTAGCACATCGGCGAAAACGAGGGATCTCGCGGCCGGGTTTCTACGGACCCGAGACGCGCGGGCGGCTTCAGCGGACCCGACGAGTCGGTGGTTCTGGTGAAGAATTCGGCCACATGTCCTCAGACGGACGCCCCTCCTTGAAGATCACCGCGATCCAAACCGGCACCGGCAACTGCCACGTCCGGCAGGTCGCAAGTCCGCCAAGCCTCGGAACCATCCGCCGTCGGGCCGGACTCCTGCTCGACACGCAGTGGACAGGCCCGCACCCGATCTATGCCTACCTGATCGATCATCCCGAGGGCCTGATCCTGGTTGACACCGGCGACACCGCCCGCAAGTCCGACCGGGGCTACATGCCCCGGCTCAACCCGTTCTTCAGGTGCTGCATCGACCCCCGCGTCGCGCCTGAAGAGGAAATCGGCCCGCAGTTGACCGCGTTGGGCATCCGTTCCCGTGACCTGCGCCTGGTCGTCATGACCCATCTCCACCACGATCACACCGGTGGACTGCACCACTTCCCCCACACTCGGATCCTCGCCTCGGCCGAATGCCTTACCGCAGCGCGGCGCAAGCGCGGACTGATCGGCGCGGTACCGAGAACCTGGCCGACATGGTTCGAGCCCGAACCGTTCACGTTCTCCGGCCCGCCGATCGGCCCCTTCCCGCGCTCCGCGCCGATAACCCGAGACGGCTCCGTCCTCGCGGTCTCGACCCCCGGACACATGACCGGCCACGTATGCATCATCGCCCGCTCGCAGGACCTGACCTACGTCCTCGCCGGAGATCTCACATATCGCCAAGACCTGCTTCTGGGCGATCGGGTCGACGGCGTCACCGAGAATCCGAACACGTCGCTCGCCAGCCAGCGCGCGATCAAACAGCTTGCCCAGAGCGAGCCCACCGTGCTGCTACCTGCCCATGATCCCGGCGCCGGCGCCCGCCTGGCCGACCGACTGACCATGTTCCCGCCCCGCTCTGATCGCTGAGAGCGACTCGGCCCGCCGGCTACCGACCGCGGCGCCCGAGGAACTCGGCTTCCTGCTGTCCCAGTGCCGTCGCCGGGGGCTCTCCGTGCAGGTACTCCGCCGCTATCGCGCCCCAGTCGGCGCCGGCCCGGAGGTTGTAGAGAACAATCGCCACAACGCCGTGCATTCGCCGGATCAGGATCGACTCGGGTGGCACGGTGAACTGGTTGACCTGGTTCTTGATCGCGGCCCGCTGGTCGGTCTCGGGCCGCTCGCGATCGCGCCCACGATGGTGGTGGCCATCAGAGAACCGGCGATGCCCGGGCACCGCGTACCACTTGATCGCCCGCCGCATCAGCCGGAACGCGAACTCGGTCTCGACCGAGTCCGCCCGGGTGGCGGGTAGATAGCCAGCCGTGATCAGGGCGTCTTTCAGCCTCGCCGGATCGTTCTCGCGGACCGCGAGAGCAATCGTTGCCTCGGCGGCAACCCGGGCGCGATCGACATCGCGAAGCAATCCAAAGTCGAGGAAGCAGACCCGCCCGTCCGCGCGTAGCAGGTAGTTCCCCGGGTGAGGGTCACCTAGGGCGATCCGGTCGCGATACAGCAGCCCGAAGAAGAACCGGAACACGATCTCCCCGTAGCGATCGCGTTGCGGCTCGTCGGCTCGGCGCACCAACTCAAACCGCTCTCCCTCGACATACTCCGACACCAGCACCCGCCGGGTCGAAAGGTCCGTGTAGACGCGCGGCACATATATGAAGGGATGCCCGCGCATCAGTCGTGCGACCCGACGCTGGTTCTGCGCCTCGAGCTCGTAGTCGAGCTCTTCCCCGATCCGCTCGCGCATCTCCGCGCCAAGCGCTTTGGCATCCAGTCCCGGGGCTAGGCGCTTGACCAGGGGCACCAGCAGCATCGCGTTGCGCAGGTCCGTCTCGACGGCTTCGGCGACCCCTGGGTACTGAACCTTCACGACCACGTCATCGCCATCCACCGTCCTCGCACGATGGACCTGTCCGATCGAGGCCGCGGCAAACGCGCGCTCGTCAAAGTCCGAGAACACGGTGCCGAGGGGTGCGCCGAGTTCCTTGCGCAGCAACTTCTCCAGGCGCGTGAACGGAACCGGCGGGATGCTGTCGCGGAGCGTCGCGAGCTTCTGCTGAAGCTCGTCTCGATGATCGTCCGGGAGCCCATCGAACTCGACCATCGAGAGCATCTGGCCGACCTTCATCGCCGCGCCTCGCATCCGGCCAAGCTGGTCGACGAGCTCGTGTACGAGCTCCGCCGTGCGCTCCTTTTCCGCGACGGCCGCTCGCTCAGGCGTACGCACCCGATTGGCGGCTCGCATCCCGGCCCATCGCACCCCCTGGCCCGTCACCAGCCCCCCGACGCGCGCCGTGCGTGCGACGCGACCCGTCGGCAGCTTCTTCGCCTCGGGCGCAGGATCCTCGGCAGGGACAGCCATAAGCCGAGACTACCGGGCGCTACCTGTCGGCCGGCGGGGCAATTCTGCGGCGGAGCCGCTCGAGCTCGGCGCTGCTCAGCCCGTGGGCTGACAGCCAGGCGGCGGACCCGCCGAAGCTCTCGTCGAGGAGCTCGAACATTCGCTCCATCGTGCCCGGAACCGGAGCATGCGTCCGCGGGTCGTGGCCTTCCAGCTCGGCCCGGTAGGTCGGGGAGCTCACCAGGCGCGCCATGATCGCGTCGATGCGCTGGGCCGTCGCCAGGTAATCGCCGACCGTCGCCCTCCGATCGACTCCGGCCGCGTCGAGGGCGAGCGCCACGACCACGCCGGTGCGATCCTTGCCGGCCGCGCAGTGGACGAGCACCGCTCCTGGAGCATTCGCGATCGTGCGTATCGACGCGACGATCGAGTCTGGGCGGGCGGTTAGATAGCTCAGGTAGGCCTGGACCACACGCGACTCATCCGGCCATTCGCTCGGGCCGGCGGGTGGCCATAGCTTGACCGAGTCGGCATCAAGATCCGTGTTGCCGCCCGAGCGCGGGTAGAGCGAGCGATACTCGATGCGCACTCGCGACTCGCGCGTCATCGGACCAGGTCCCTCGCGCTCCACTTCCGGATCTGCGCGGAGGTCGAGCACGACCTCGAGCGCCTCCTGCTCGATGAGCAGCTGCACGTCCCGCGGAGTGAGCGATTGCAGGTTGTCGGAGCGCAGCAGCACGCCGGGCACGACAACGCGGGCGTTGGCGGCCCCGTCGAGCGCGAGCCAGCGCACGTTCCCATTCTCGATGCTCACGCCCTGATCGTGGCACGTCACGCCGGCGCTCAACGTGCGGCTGCGTCCCGTGATCGACGCGAACCCCTCACCGGGCCACGCCGCGCGGAGCGGCGGCGCCGGCCCGCCGCTGCCGGCGATCGTGGGCGAGCAGGCGATTGGTCCCGGCACGACACTCATGCGTGTGCGCGAGCCGCCGCGCGGCGACGCGACCGAGGCGTTCGTGATCCGCGTCAATCTGACCGATCCGCACGTCCGCGCCAGCCTGCTGTATCCGGGCCGGATCGCCGCCGTCCAGCCGCTGTCGACGATGGCGAGGGGAGCCGGGGCCTTCGCCGCGGTCAACGGCGATTTCTTCAACATCGGGCACAGCGGCGCGCCGGTCGGCCCGGTCGTGAGCGGCGGGCAGTTGCTGAAGGGGCCCGAACGCGGCCGCGAGCTGGTGGCGGGCGTCGGGATCGACGGGATCGGCCAGATCGGCGACGTGTGGCTGCAAGGTCAAGTTACGCTGCCGGGCGGCGCGACGCGCGTGCTGTCGGTGCTGAACGACGCCGCCGTCGGCCCGCAGCCGATGCTTGGACCGAATGGCATCGCGCTGTTCACCGATCAGTGGGGTGCCTACCCGCTGAGCGGCTATATCCTGCTCGGCGCCGGCAGCGGCGGGCGCACGCTCGCCCGGCTGCACAACGGCCAATCCGTGACCGTCGCCTACCGCGAGGGCACCAACGCGGTGGTTCCGTTCCGGTTCGCGGTCGGCGGCAAGTACCTGCTGCTCGATGACGGACGCGTGCCGCCCGGGATCCCCGGCGGACCAGGGAGGCCGCGCATCGCCGACCACGGGCACGAGTTGTTCCTGTCGGTCACGGCCGGTCAGCAGCCAGGCGTCCCCGGCCTCAGCCTGGCGCAGGAGGCCGGCTTCCTGCGCAGCCTCGGCGTCGCCAGTGCGGTCGCGCTCGACGACGGCGGCTCGAGCACGATGGTCGCCCGGCTGCGCCCGCATGGTCCGCTCGAGCTGATCAATGAGCCAAGCGACGGCCCGGAGCGGGAAGTGGCCAACGGTGTCGGAGTGTTCGACGCCGGGCGTGGGCCATAGCACAAAGGGTGCGCTACTGCGACGATAAGCTCCCGACCCGCTCGTCGGAGATTCCCGTGGAGCTTGAACGTAGGGTTCTGACCGCTGAGATGATCGCGCCGGACACGGGCGAGATCGTCTGCACCCCGATCGAGATTCGGGTCGATCCGCTGACCGGCTACACGTCGCGGATCGTCCCGAACCGGGGGCTGATGCCGCCGAACGATTTCGACCTCGAGGCGTTCGCGCGGGAGAACCAGCCACGGTGTCCGTTCTGTCCGGAGCGGATCGAGAGCCTTACGCCGAGGCTGCCGCCGGCGATCCATCCCGACGGGCGCATCACCCAGGGGGAGGCCGTGCTGTTCCCCAACCTGCACGCCTATTCGTCGCACAGCAGTGTCTCGGTGTACTCGCCGCGCCTGCACTACCTACCGCTGGATCAGGTCACCGACCGGCTTGTGGCGGACAACCTGACCACGCAGGTGACCTACGGCAAGGCGGTCATGGCGGCTGATCCAGAATCCCAGTGGGCCTCGATCAACGCCAACCACATGCTTCCGTCGGGCAGCTCGCTGTTTCACCCCCACCTGCAGGGCATCGTCGACTCCGAGCCGACGACGATGCAGCGTCTGCTGGCGGCTGCACCGGCGGCGCGCTTTGAGGCCTACCTGCGCACCGAGCGGCGCACCGGCGAGCGCCTTCTCGGCAACACCGGCCGCGTGGAGTGGCTGGTGAGCTTCGCGCCGATCGCGCCCGCCGAGCTCCGGGCGTTCGTCGAGGGCGTTGCGTCGCCCGCGGAGCTCGAGGACGACCTGACCGAGGAGCTGGCGCACGGTCTGAGCCTCACCCTGAACGCATACGCCGAGATGGGCTTCCAAAGCTTCAACCTGGCGATGTACGGCGCGCCGCCGGGGAGCGCCGGCTATCCGCTGAATCTGCGCATCGCCTGCCGCTCGAACCTCAGGCCCTACTACCGGTCCGACTCGACGCTGCTCGAGCGCCTGCACTGGGAGGGTGCAATCGATCTCGCGCCGGAGGCGATCGCCGAACGGATCCGGGAGCGATTTCACTAGGGTTCCTGACGATGCCGTCGATTTTCAGTCGCATCGTGGCGCGCGAGCTTCCCGCTCACATCCTGTATGAGGACTCGGACTACCTGGCGTTCCTCGATATCCGTCCGATCCGCGAGGGACACACCCTGGTCATCTCGAAGACCGAGGTCCCGGATGTGTTCGATCTGCCGGATTCGCTGCTCGAGGGGCTGCTGCTGTTCGCACGACCTGTGGCGCAGGCGATTCAACAGGTCACCCACGCGACGCGCGTTGGGATGGCCGTGATCGGGCTTGAGGTCCCTCACGCACACATCCACCTGGTGCCGATCGACGGGATAAACGACATCGATTTTCGGCGCGCCACCCCCGCAACCGACGAGCAGCTCGAGGCGACCGCAGACCGTATTCGGGCGGTACTCGCGGGCTGACGACCGGAGAATGGCGGTCGTGCGCCGTGCTGACGCGACCGAGCGACTACGGGCCGTGCAAACGACGCGAGCACCGGGAGAACTGGTCGCGTCGCTCGAGGATCCAAGCCCCGAGGTCGTCCGCGCCGCCATCACTCGGCTCGTTGACCTCGAGGGACCACGGGCAGCCGGAGCGCTGCGCGAGCGGCTCCTCGATGTCGACCTGTCTCTGGTGGCAGACGTCGCCGGCGCCCTGAGGCGAATCGGAGATGGCGGAGCCGTCGAGGTCGCGGTGGACGCGCTCGCCGATGGCCGGTACTCCCGCCGGCTCGCAGCCGTCCGGGCGCTCGGCGCCCTCGGCGACCCACGCGCCGCGCCGCGGGTCCGGACGATGCTGGACGACGACGTTGCCGGCGTGCGCAGTGCGACCCTCGACGCACTGGCGAGGCTCGGGCCGCGTGCCGGCGCGGATGCCGGCTCCGACTGCGCACGGCTGCTGGCCGATCCCGTCGCGCACGTCCGCATCGCCGCCGTCCGGGCGGTGGCGCGTCTGGTGACACACCCCGGCGAGATGCTTGCGCCGGCCGCGGAGGACGAGGACCGGTTTGTGCGCCTCGAGGTCGCCGGGCACGTGGCGGGGCTTCCGGAGCGGGCCGCCAAGACGTTGCTCGCAGACTCGGAGGTACGGGTCAGGGAGGCTGCGGCCCGAGCGGCGGGCGCGCGAGAGGTCGGTGCGCTGGCGGTGCTGCTCACGGACGATCCGGTGCCCGACGTGCGACGTGCGTCAGCGCGCACGCTCGGAGCGATGCGCGATCGGCGCGTCGCGGATGTGCTGATCCCAGGCCTCGAAGATCCGGACCCGCTCGTCCGGGCCGCCGTGCTACGCGCGCTGGAGGAACTGTTGACGCGGGCGACGGCGGTGAGGCGGCTTTGCGACGAGCTCGGTAGCGATCGGGCGAAGCGACGGCGCGCCACCGTCTACGCGCTGGCTCATCTCAAGGCTCGGGAGGCGGCCATCGAGCTCGCGCGGTGCGCCGAGGACCCCGACCCCGATGTCCGGCTCGCGCTGGTTCACAGCGCCGACGCACTGTTCGAGAAGCCCGAATCCTTGATGCGTTACCTCGCCTCCGACTCCGATCAGGCGGTGCGCCAGGGCGCCGAGATGTGGCTGCTGCGAGCGACGCGCTCATAGCAGCAATCAAGGTCGGTCGAGAGCTGCGCGCAACGTTGCTCGATCCGAGCGAGCTCGTTCAAACGCCCGCGGGCGTGCTCTTCGCCGCGGCGCCGGTCGGCGGTGGCGCGGTCGATCGCAGCCCGGATCGCCTCCGCAGCCTCGTCGACTGCGGCGGTCAGCTCGCGACGGTAGTCGCGCACCGCGCTGGCCACGCGCCCGGCCAGCTCTGAGCGCAGTCGGCCGGCGTGGCGGTCGGTCATGTCGATCAGGCGCTGCTCGGCGTCGCGGATCACGAGCCGGCGTCCAAGCGCACCGGGGGCGATCGTGCGCCCGAACCCGACGATCATGTCGAGTGCATGCTCGACATCCCGGAGCTTGAACGAGAAGCGCGAGGGCGCGCGTAGCCCTGTGTCGGGCAGCACATCGCTCGCCCGGGCACCGAACACGTCCTCTGCCGCCTCTTGGACCTGCTCGAGGATCCGCTCGATGCGCTGGGCGTAGCGCTGCTCGAGCTCGGTGAGCTGCTCGGCGATGGCGGCCTCGAAGCGGGGAACGAGCCGCTCGAAATCGGCGCGGACGGTCGCGTCGACCCACCCCTCGAGTTCGGCTGAGAGCTCGCGCGGCGGGGCCTTCGCTCCGAGTTCGTCGAGGTGCTTGCGCAGCTCGGTGCGCAGGCGGGCCTCCTCGCTCCGGGCGTACTGCTCGAGCGGCTCGTTGACGAGCTGCTTGACCGCCCGCTCGATCCCGCGCTCAAGTAGGTCTCCGGCCTCCGCGGCGGCCGCCGTCAGCTCCAGGATCCTCCCCTCGAACGTCTCCGCCCGCGCCCCCAACTGATCGAGCGGGAGTTCGATCGCGTGTGACTCAAAGCGCGCCACCCGCGCGATCTCGCCCGCCGCGGCTTGGGCCAGCTGGGAGACCGAGCGGACGAGCAGCGCGTGACGTTCGCCCGCGGCCAGTCTGCGCAGGCGCGCCAGCAGAGGCTCGAGCCCTTCGCGGCGACGCGCGCTGACCGCGAACAGCTCGACCTCGCTCCCTCCGAGCAGGTCGCGCAGCGCCGAGCGGACGAACTCGACCGCCACCTCGCGATCGGCGTGGTCGAGGTGGTCGATCTTGTTGATCACAAGCAGCAGCCGGGGGACCCGTTCGGCCGCCTCCCGAAACAGTTCACGCTCGCCCTCAGACAGCGGCTGGCCGGCATCCAGCACGCAGAGGGCGGCATCGACCCGGGGAAGGAACCCGCGGGCGACCTCAGTGTTGTGAGAGTGAATCGAGCCGATCCCCGGGGTATCGACCAGCTCCAGCCCGGCGCGCAGCAGTTCGTGATCGAGCTCGACCCGCGCCAGCTCCACGCCGAGCCGGTTCGCCGGATTCCTGGCCTCGGTCACGTATTCGGCCAGCTCGTCGAGCGGGCGCTCCCGCTCGCGGCCGTCCTCGAAGTAGACCCGGAGCCGATCGTCGTCGCCGGAGGCGATCGTGGTCACGACCGACGTCAGCGGGACCACTCCGGTGGGCAGCACGTTCCGTCCGAGCAGAGAGTTGATCAGGGTGCTCTTGCCGCGCTTGAACTCGCCGAGCACCACGAGGTTGAACCGGTCCTCGGCCACCCGCGCCCGCGCCGCCGCAAGGTGCCGAAGCGGGGTCTGGGGCAGCAGGCCGTCGGCGAGCGAGAGGAGCTCGTCGAGCACGCCCAACCACAGTTCTCGCTCGTCTGGGACCGGCGCCATCGCGCCCGCGCGGGGACGCGCCCCTTCAGCACCACTCACAACCGTTGGCTCCACGAAACCTCCACAGCCGTCGACTTCTCTGTAGAGGCCATCAGCGGCCGGGAGCCGCACTCCGAGCGAGCCTCATCGCTCTCTTCGAAGCATACCGTCTGTTCGCCGCGGTCAGAACCAATGCCGGGCCAGGCGGAGCCCGCCGCGCTGCTTCTCTCCCTCGCTGAGCGCCGCCATCGCCGGCACCATCTCGCTCGTGACCAGCCCCGCGTCGTCAGTCAGCTCGTCGACGATCCTGAACGACTCCGCGATGCGCTCAGGGGTATCGACGATGATCGTCACGACCGGAACGTGCCGGCGCAGCTGGAGCAGGCGATCGCCGTGAGGCGCGTGATCGCCATGGAAGCCCCAAACTCCGCGTAGACACGTTGCCCCGCTCGCCCCGCTCTCACGCAGCCGGCGAACGAGCGCCACGTGCAACGGGCTTCGGCCATGACGGGCCTGCTCGGAGGCGTAGACCATCAGCTTCTGCCACATCGCCAGACCCTGCTGATCGGTGGGCGGAAACGAGCGCGGCGGCGACAGAAGCTGGCCGTCACGCTTGCACACGCGAACGCGCTCCAGCGTGAGCAGTGGATGCGACAGCATCCCGCCGAGTTCCGGCAGTACACGCGCGATCTGCTCGCCGGCGCCGACGGCGATGATCATCATCGGCACCTCGGCGTTGCGGCCAAAGAACCGCGCCCGCTGCCGCACCCCGTGGGCCGTGCCGTCCACGCCGAGCAGCGCCGTTGCACCGGCGATCCCACGGCGATGCAGCAGGTCGCACGCCGCGACAAAGGCTGGAGAACCCGCGATTTGCTCCTGGCGTCCGACGTAGATCGTGAGCTTGGTCGCCTCGTGCAACTCCTCGGGGAGCGCGATCGACCCGACGTCGCCGGTCAGCATTCTCGCCCGTTCGAGGGTGATCAGGCCGTGACGCTTGACCTGAATGACCTCTTCGAGCAGGTTCTCGATCCGCGCTCGCGTGTCGACCGCCACTGTCACCAGGGGTAGGTCCTCCGACAGCGTGAGCAGCCGGTCGGTGCGTAAGTGGTGCTTGAGGCCAAAACCCTCGGCGCCGCGAAGCATCACGCTGACCTCGACCTGCCTCCGTCCGTACAGATCGAGCAGCGCGTCGGCGACGAACTCGTGCTCGGTGCGGTGGCGTTCGCCGAAGTAAGTGGTGAGCTTCAGGCAGTCGCTGTTCAAAGATGGGCTCCGATGAGGCGGCCGAGCGCCACCGCGCCGAGCCCCACCCCGAGGCTAAGCACGATGTCGGCCGCGGCGACCGCGAGCTCACCGTCCTCAACGAGACGGTGACTTTCGAGCATCCAGGTGGAAAATGTCGTATAGGAGCCGAGCGTGGCCGTGCCAGCTAGCAGCAGCCGATCGCCGGTCAGTCCGAGGCCAACCAGCAATCCGAGGATCGCGGCCCCCGTCATGTTGACCACGAAGGTGCCCAGCGGGAAGTCGCGTCGGAGACGAGCGGAGACGACGCCGTCGACGAAGAACCGGAGCAGCGCCCCGATCCCGCCGAGCAGCCCGACCCCGATCCAGACCGGTGCGCTCACGCCACCATCCTGACCCGTCGGACGAACATTGTGGCCAGGTGAACGCCGCCATAGCCGAGCAGGACGCTGGAGGCGGCGTAGGCGGCCGCGAGCCCGTAACGATGCGCGTCGAGCATCTCGAGAAGCTCGAGCTGCATCGTCGAGAAGGTGGTGAAGGCTCCGCAGAACCCCGTGCCGAGAAGCGGGCGGCGGTAGGCCGACAGCGGCAGGCGTTCCTGCAGGCGGGTGGCGAAGTAGCCGAGCACAAACGTGCCGAGGATGTTCTCGGCGAACGTGACCCACGGCCATCCGGGAGCCGCGCCGGCGTGCGTCTGCAAGAGGGCGACGCGCAGCAGTGCGCCGACTACCCCGCCGGCGAAGATCGCCCCCAGCTCGCGTCGGTCGCGGCCTGGCACGGGTCGGCATCGTAAATGAGATGGTCGGCGCCGCCTGACGGCGGCGCCTTAGGCCCCCCCGACGGCGCGGGCGTCCGCCCGACTTCCCTGCCGAAGATCTTCCGGTAGGAGTCTTCGCCGTAGCTCGTGGGTCGCGGCTCGCCCTCGGAGATCTTGAACGGGCGGGCGCCGTCGGCACCGCGCTCGGCCCTGAGAAACAGGGCGGCCTCGAGCCCCTGGCGGTGAAAGCTGCTCGCAAGGTCGAACATGTGGGTTACGAACAGAACCTTCACGCCCGCCTCGAGCAGAGCGCTCACGACCTGCCGGGCGATCTCCGATCCCTCTCGCTCGTTGGTGGCCGCGAACGACTCGTTGCAGAGCAGCAGGCAGTTCGGGGCGATCCGGTCGGCTACCCGGCTCATTCGGGCAAGCTCCTCGTCGAGCTTCCCGCTCTCCATCGTCTCGTCCTCCTCGCGCTTGTAATGCGTGAACACGCCCTCACAGATGTTTACCCGCAGCGAGTCGGCACCCACGAACATCCCGGCCTGGGCCATCAGCTGCGCCAAGCCGACGCTACGCAGGAAGGTCGACTTGCCGCCCTGATTGGCTCCGGTGATCATCACCAGCGACTTGCCATCCGCGTCGACGTCGTTGGCGACGACCGCGTCGGAGGTGGTCAGCCGCAGGCATATGTCGTACAGCCCGCGCGCCGACAGAGCCAGTTCGTCCTTCGCGACCGGCACGGGGAATGCGCTGGGTTCTCCGATCTCGGCGAGCCGCTCGGCGAGGTTCAGACAGCCGACGTAGAACCCGATCTCGACGCGCAGCATGACGAAGAAGCTGTGCACGTGGTCGACCGCCTGGGCCGCCGCGTCGGCTACCAGGTTCACCCCCCGTTCCTCCAGCGCGCTCACCGCCCTGAAGCCGTTCTCGTCTCGATCCGGGATCGTGAAGGTGTAGCCGGAGCGGTCGAACATCCGCCCGAGGAGGCTCTGCTCCCGCGGGTGGCGAAGTGTGTAGCCGGTACCCTTGTTGCCCGCGGTCAACCGCGCGCTGAGCAGCATGCCGCGAGTGAATTTGAGCGCCTTCAGATGGCTCTCGATCAGCTCGAAATATGACTCGTCAAGCTCCGCCTGCAGCATCGCGAAGAAGCGAGTGAACCCGGGCGAGTCGAAATTCTCGGCATGCTCGTCGGACATCTGCCGCAGCCGCCAGAGGAAATCGACGAGTGCCTCCATCTTCTGAACCGAAGTTGACAGCAGGTTGCGTGGTGAGTCCCTGAGCAGCGATCCCCAGATGCTCTTTTCGGCGGCCAGCGCGTCGCCCGCCAAGCCGTACAGACCGCGGACCACTTCCGGATGCTCGAGGCACTCGCTCAGCACTCGCTGGCGATAGACGATCGCTTCGGGGTCATCCAGCCCGAGAAGCAGCGCCCGCTTGGCGACCTCGAAGATCAGCTGGTCTCCAGCTGCCATCGCCCTCAGAAGCGTTTCCAGCTCGAGGTCCTGCGTCACCATCGGCTCCTGTTCCGGCAGTGCAGTGGCCAGGTCGAAATCGCTCTCGGCGTGCATCAGGAACGTCTTCATCGGGTGACTCGCTTGCGCAACCCTTCGTAGGTGAGGCCGTACTTCTCGGCGATCGCCGCGGCGTAGGCAAGGCCATCGGCCGCCTTTCGCACGATCTTGTACGTCCGCACCGCAGGGTCTCCCGGAACAACTGTGCTCATCATGCTGACCGTGCTCGGGCCCAGCGTGGACAGCTCGTCCACGAAGGTCACAAACACGCACAGTGCGTCGAGCTCGATGATCTGCCTCACCACTTCGCTCCCGACCAGCACGGCGTCGCGCAGCGTTGTCGAGCCGAAGCTCTCATTCATGATCAGCACGCTCGCGCCCGTCGCGCGATCGAAGATGTCGCGGATGCGATGGAGCTCGTCCTCGAACTTGCCCCGCAGCGTCTCGATCTCCTCCTCGCGCTCGAAGTGAGTGAAGATCCGATCCGGGAGGAACAGCCGGACGTCCACGCCGGGCACCGGTAACCCCAGGCTGGCGAGGAAGTGCAGCTGCCCGAACGTCCGCGCGAACGTGGTCTTGCCCCCGTTGTTCGGCCCGCTCACGACCAGGATCCGCTCGGGGTCGGTGAGGTGGAGGTCGTTGCGCACCACCACCACGCCGCCATCGCTCGCCAGCTTGGCCGCCAGCGCCAGATCGAACGTCGCGCTTGCCGCGATGTCCTTGGATCGCGCCGAAACGCGCGGGAGCGAGAACTCGAGCCCCCTGGCCTTCAGCGGCTCGATGTACTCAAGGTAGGCGATGTAGAACTGGATCTCGCGGTCAAATCGCCCGATCGTCTCGTCGAGATATTGCGCATGTCCCGTGCAGAACTGCTCGAGCGTGGCGAACGTCTCCGGATGCAGCTGCGCGACGAGGTCGAGGATCTGGGCCTCGATGTGGTTCATCTCCGCCGGCTCGCGGAACCGCACGCGGTGGTCGGTAACGGCGCTCCGCTTGAACTTATCGAAGGTGCGCTCGATCTCCGAGCTCATGTCGACCTCGTCCTCATACCGGCTCACCCTCACCCGGTTGCCCCTGAGGTGGACGGTATATCTGACCGCCGCGAGATCGTCCTCGACCGCCTGCGCGTCCCGTGCAAGCGCGGTGAAGGCCTCCGAATCGACGTATTTACCGAGATAAGCGCGCAAGGCGAGGAATCCGCGCGAACGAAGCTCCAACGCGTCGAGCTCCTCGCGGAGGGCTCGAACCGTGCGACAGTAGACCGACGCCGCCTCGACGAACCAGCGCTGCTGCTGGCGCGCGTGGCGGAGCGTCGCAGTGAGCTCCAGGTGGCCCCTCATCTGCTGCATGCCGCGCGCGAACTTGCGCACGACCTCGAGCACACGCTCGTGCTCCAAGTCTCTCAGGACGTGGTGGCGGTAGTGAACGGCCTCGACTTCGTGCAGAGGCCGATGGAAGAACGACGCAAGGTCATACGCCTCGCGCCCGGCCGTGAGCGAGGACACGACCTGGTCGAGTCGCAGGTCGGCGAAGAAGTCCGGCTCGCCGACTGATCCGTCGACGGCGCCTTTGCCGCGGTCGAACAGAATGCTCTGAAATGGAGGCGCCGCAGCGGCTGCGCGGTCATCAGGTGAGATCATGAGCTTCCACCGGAACCAGTCTCGGTAGAAGCCATCAGCCGCGTGGCGGTTCAGGAGGCGGGCCTCATCGCCTGCTCTGATCATACCCAGCCCGCCTCGCGAGACGTAAGGAAGCAATTCTGGGAACGCACACATCCGGCAGGGCAAGGGCGGGTATCGCAGCCGTGGCGCTGGGAGCGGCGGCTGTGGTCGTGGCCGCGGCTGCGCGGGCCCCGCTGTCGCGTGCGACGCCCGTGGACGCGCGCTCCGCCCAGACTCCGACCATCGCGGTGTTCATGGTGCTCATCGGCGCTGGGATCTTGATGCTCGCGGCGCTCGTGATGGTGGCCTGGGCCGGGCGGCGCCGCAAGGACGACCCCCCCGAGCACGAGGCCGCGCCGATGGAGGTGCACTGGCTCGTGAAGCTCGTGGCCACGCTGCTGCCGCTCGCGCTCGTGGCTGCGCTGGTGACCGGGGCGGTGATCGGCGCGAGACCAGCGCGCACCTCGACGGGGCCCAGGAGCGCCGGCTTTGGGATCGCCGGGTCCGGTCAGGGGTCCGTCGTCGCGACACCGTCGAGCGGCAGCGGCAACGGCTTCGTGCTCCCGAGCTGGTTCCCGTGGACGGTGCTCGGGATCGTCGCCTTCGCCGTGGCGGCCGGTTTGATCGTCCTGTGGCTGCGCCGGGAGCGGCGCTCGGAGACGGCGGCGGAGGCGAGCGCGACGCGCGCGGCCGTCGAGGCGGCGATCGATGCGCTCGACACCGAGACCGACCCGCGCCGTGCCGTGATCGCCGCGTACGGGGCGATGCAGCGGACGCTTGGCGAGCACGGCATCGTGCGGTCGCCCGCGGAGGCGCCACGCGAGTATCTGCAGCGGGTGCTCGCGGCGAGCCGTGCCACGGAGGGCGAGGCGACGACGCTGACCGATCTGTTCGAGGAGGCCCGCTACAGCACGCACGCGATTCCCGAACGTTTACGCGAGGTCGCCCTGTCGGCCCTGCGTTCGCTCCGCAGCCGGCTGCAAGTGGAGGGGCCGGCGTGACGCTGCTGGCGTCGATCGCCGTGGTCGGGCTCGCCGGGATCGCGTTGGCGATCCTGGTTGCGCTTCTCCCCGAACCGCGCCCTATACGGCGGCGACCCCGAAAGGCCCCCGAGCCGGCACGGCCAGATCAGCTGGCGAGACTCGAGCGGCTGGTGACGACCGCGGGGACGAGCGCGACGCATGCACACGCCTATCTGCGCCCGGTGCTGGTCGAGGTCACCGCGCATCGGTTAGCCGCGAGGGGTCAAACGCTCGAGCGGATGCCGGCCGCCACCGGACGAGAGCTTCTCGGGGATCGCCTGTGGGACCTCGTCCGCCCGGATCGTCCGTTTCCGGACGACAGATACGGACCGGGGGTGCCCGTGCAGGAGCTCGGGGCGATGCTGAAGGTGCTCGAGCGGTTATGAGCGGATCCCTGTCGCCTCGAACGCCCGGTCTGCTCGCGTTGGCGGCGGCCGGGCTGATCGCGGGGCTGGCGACCGGCCGCCCCGAGCTCGTGTTGCTCGCCGTCCCGTTCTTGATCTTCGCCGGCGCGGGACTGGTCATGGCCCGCGAGCCTCGCGTGACGGCCGAGATCGATTTCGAACGGAGGCGACTACTCGAGGGGGAAGACGTCACCGCGACGGTCCGGTTGAGCAACGCAGGGACAGAGGCAGTCGAGCTCGAGCTGGCGCCGGTGCGGACCAGGCACCTGGCGCTCGACCCGGCGGACAGGGTTGCGGTGCGCGTGCCGGCTCGATCGGAGACCCGGGTTACCTTCTCGGCGCGGCCGCGGCGGTGGGGCGCCCATGCGGCCGGCCCGCTGGTCGTCCGCGCCCGCGATTCGCTTGGGGTGACGACGTGGGAGGGCCGGCTGGCGCGGCGCGTCGATCTGCGCGTCTTCCCGCGCGAGCAGCGGCTGCGAGAGCTCGTCGCGCCGCTGCGGACGCAGCCGTTTCTCGGTGCGCACGTGGCCCGCGCGCGCGGCAACGGCATCGAGTTCGCCGATATCCGCCCGTTCCGGGTCGGCGACCGCGTGCGGCATGTGAACTGGCGCGCGACGGCCAGACGCGGCTCCCTCCAGGTGAACCAGCGCCATCCGGAGCATTCGAGCGATGTCGTGCTCCTCCTCGATACGTTCGAGGAGGCGCGGGACGAGGCCAGCGGGACGCTCGACTCCGCGGTCCGTACGGCCGCCGCGTTGGCGCGGGTTCATCTGGCCCGGCGCGACCGGGTCGGACTCGTGGACTTCGGCGGCACGCTGCACTGGCTCGAGCCCGCGTTCGGGACGACACAGATGTACCGCATCATCGACGCGCTGCTCGCGAGCGACATCGCATTCAGCTACGCGTGGCGGAACGTCGACAGCATCCCGCGCAGGGTCCTGCCGCCCGGAGCCCTGGTTCTTGCGATTACGCCTCTGCTCGACGAGCGCTCGATCGCGCTGGTCACGGACCTGCGAACGCGCGGTTGCGACCTGACGGTGATCGAGGTGTCGCCCCTCGATCACGTCTCGCCGGGTCCGTCGGCATCGGATGTCCTCGCCTACGAGCTCTGGCGGTTTCAGCGGGAGGCGCTGCGCGCGCGCCTCCAGGCGCTGGGGATCGGCGTTGCGGTGTGGGAGCGGGACGGCACCCTCGGACCCGCGCTGGAGGGGGTGAACGCATTCCGACGCTCCACTCGGCACGCGCTGCACGTCTAGCCATCGCGCTTGCGGCAATGGCCCTGCTCGCCTCGCTGGCTGCGCTCGTGCTCACCGATGCCGGCGGCACGAGCCAGGTGGCTTGGCTCGGCGCGGGCTTGGCGGCGGTGCTGCTGGCGGCGGGGATGGCTGTGGAGGCGCCCGCTCCCGTGCACCTGGCGGTGGCGCTCCTCGGCGTCACCTTCCTGGTCCGTCACGACACCCGGCTGCTGCTCGCGCCGGTGTACGGCGCCGGATTACTGCTGATGGACGACCTTGCGATCAGGACGATGGAGCTGAGCGGCGTGAGCCGGATCGCCCCCGGGGTGATCGGCGCGCGCGTCGGGGCGACACTCGCGGTCGCGGCGGCCGGTGCCTGCGCGGCTGCCGTCGCCGCGCTCGCGGTGACGGGAGGACCGGCGCGCTCGGTGGCGCTGACTGCGCTGGGCGCGCTGATCACGGTCGTGGCGGTCGGGGCGATTGTCCGCGTGGCCCGCCGACGGTTCCGCTCGTCGCCCGTCGTGCAGTCGCCCGGCGCGGCGGGTCAGTCGACCTCGTCCAAGGCTCCGTCCGCATGACCGAGCCGATCGGGGCCACCGGTGACACGGCGGACGAACAACCGGCAAGGATCGCCCTTCGAGGAGTCCAGCTTCTGAAGCTCGAACAGCTCCATTCCGATCCGCGGGTGGGCGCAGAAGCCCGGAATCCGGTAGCCGGAATCGTCGGTGTTCAGCCGAGCGATCCGGCATGACGCTGTTGGTCTCAATCCCAGGCCGGGGCGAGTTACGCCTCGAGCACCTGCTCCTGGACGTGAACGGGACGCTGACGAACCGAGGTGTGCTGCTGGAGGGCGTCGAAGCGAGGCTCGCTTGCGTCAGTGACGTCCTCGACATCCGCCTGGTGTCCGCCGACACGTTCGGGACCCTCGACGCGATCGCCGAGCGGCTCAAGGTCGGCGCCGTCCGAGCGGCAAGTGGCGCGGACAAGGTGAAGGTGCTCGACGGGCTCGGTCGTGAGCATTGTGTGGTGATCGGGAACGGAGCCAATGACGTGCCCGCGCTCGCGGCGGCAGCACTTGGTGTTGCCGTGCTCGGGCCGGAGGGCGCGAGCGGCGCCGCGCTGCGCTCCGCCGATGTGGTTTGCGGGTCGGTCGCCGACGCGCTCGACCTGCTGCTCGATCCGAAGGCCCTGTCCGCGACGCTCCGCACGTAGTCACCATGCATTGGTGCTACTTCTGCTATGCGGTGAACCGGGACGAGAGCGGTCCCGTCGCCGCTCTGCGTAGCGCGATCGAGATCGCTGGACGCGAGGATCTGCGTGACTGGCTCGAGCAGTTGGCGCACAGTGATTCCTTCATGGTGCGCGAAGTGGCGCAACGGAGCACTCGTGTAACTAACCGTATGTGATCCGGCCGCAACGTCGTCGCCCGACCTCGCTATATTGGCTCGAGGCTTGCAGTGCGGCGATGGAGTTCGCCGGGTCTTGTGACCGAACCGCCTCCGGGCTAATAGCTCCTTCGCAGACATCGTCACGCGTAGGAGTCCAGGTCACGAAGCATGCTGCCGCCATGGGTTATTCAGGTCTGCCAGGTGCTGGCGCTGCTGGTGTTCGCGCCGCTGATCAGCGGTGTGATCGCCAAGGCCGAGGCGCGGGTGCAGTGGCGGACGGGACCGTCGATCCTCCAGCCGTACTACGACATTTGGAAGTTCTTTCGCAAGGAATCGGTGCGACCGCAGACGGCGTCGCCGTTCTTCGAGCTGGCGCCGCTGATCGCGTTCGCCTCGTACTGCTCGATTGCGCTGCTGATCCCGGTTCTGACGAACTTCCCGCTTCCACTGGGCACCGCAGGTGACATCCTCGGCGGGGCGCTGCTGTTCGGGCTGGCCGGCTTTGTCACCGCACTGGCCGGGGTGGATTCGGGGTCCGTTTACGGTGCGCTGGGGTCAAGTCGCACACAGTCCGTCGCCACGCTCGTCGAGCCGACGCTGATCTTTGTGTTCTTCACGGTGGCGCTGGTCACTGGGACCGACCTGCCGTATGCACTGAATGCAACGCTCGCGCACTCCTCTTCGGAGTACTTCCGGCCGAGTCACCTGCTCACCGCGGCCGCGTTCTTCATGATGCTGCTGGTCGACACCGGCAGGGTGCCGATCGAGAGCCAGGGTTCGACGCTCGAGTTCGGGATGATCGACGACGCACGGTTGTTCGAGCACTCCGGGCCGGCGATGGCGCTGTTCCGCTGGTCCTCGACGATGAAGCAGTTCCTGCTCTACGTCGTGTTCCTGAACGTGCTGGTGGTGCCCTGGGGCCTCGCCGGGACGCGGAGTGCCGGGGCGGTCGCCGTCGGCCTCGGATGGCTGCTGGTCAAGATGGTTGGGCTCGGTCTGGTCATGGTGGTGATCGAATCGAGCTTCGCCAAGCTCAGGCTGTTCCGGATCCCCGACTTCATGGGCGCGGGCTTCGTGCTGTCGGTGCTGGCGATCCTCGTCTACTACCTCGCGAACGGCTGACCCGAGCGATGCTCGCGGCACCGCACTACGACTTCGCGCACGCCACGGCGGCCCTGCTGGCGATCCTCGCGCTGCTAAGCGGGCTCTCGCTGCTCCTCGTCAAGCAGGTCCATGAGCAGGTGCGCGTGTACGCGGTGCTCTCGGTCTTCGCGGCCGGCTACACGCTGCTGGTGGGGATCGATCGGGTCGATGTGGCCTTGATCGTGCTCGGGGTGTGGACGGCCTTGATCAAGGTGATCGTGATACCGGTCTCGATCGACCGGGCGGTCACGCGGCAGGTATCCGAGCACGAGGTTCCGCTGGTCGTGCAGGTGCCGCTGTCCTTGCTGATCGGGGTCACGCTCGCTGGACTCGCGTACTGGTCGGCTGCCGCTCTCCCCATTCACGGAGCCCTGCTGCCGACGCCCGCGCTCGGCATGCCGCTCTCGCTGGTGCTGGTCGGGTTCTTCTTCATGATCACGCGTCAGAACGTGATCAGCCAGATCGTCGGCCTGCTCACGCTGGAGAACGGAGTGTTCCTGGCCACGGTGGCGATCGCTCCGGGCCTCCCGTTCGCGATCGGTTTCCTGCTGCTCCTCGACCTGCTGCCTGCGGTCGTGTTCTACGGCGTTTTTGCGCGGCTGATCGCGGCGCGCGCCAAGACCACGAGCATCGAGGACATGACCGTCCTACGGGGCTGATGGCGGTCTGGCTTCTGATCATGCTCGCGCTGCCGGCTGCGGCGGCGGCGGCCGGTGCGGCGATCGGCGATCGTCCCGCGAGCGGCTGGCTGTCGGTGGCCGGCGCGGCCGCTTCGTTCGCGTGCGCGCTAGTGGTCGTATTCGCCGACGACGCCGTGCGCGGGCGGCATGCACTCGGCAGCGCCTTCTTCGTCGACGGCCTGAGTGGCGTGTTCCTGATCGCGGTCGCGTTCGTGTACGGCGTCGTCGCGATCTACTCGGTGGGGTACCTGCTCCCAGGCATCGGGCACGTGCGGCTGCGGCGTTGGTACTGGCCGTTGCTCAACCTGTTCGGCCTCGCCCTGCTGGCGACGCCGGTGATGGCCAACCTCGGGGTGCTGTGGGTCGCCGTCGAACTGACCACCGTGGTGAGCGCGCTGCTCGTCACCGCCGAGGGGTCGGACGAGTCGCTCGAGGCCGGCTGGAAGTACATCGTCATCGGGTCCGCCGGCCTGGCCGTCGGGCTGCTGGGGATCGTGGTGATCTACGCCGCCGGGGTGCCCAGCCTCGGCGACCGCTACACGCCGACCTACACGACCCTCGCGCACGCCGCGCCCCACCTGAACGGAACGCTGGTCCGCGCCGGCTTCGCCTTCGTGCTCGTCGGATTCGGGACCAAGATGGGACTGGTGCCCATGCACGCCTGGCTACCGGACGCCCACTCTGAGGGCCCGAGCCCGATCAGCGCGATGCTCTCGGGCGCCCTCCTGGCCGCGGCCCTCTACGCGGTACTCCGGCTCGGCGCGGTGACGCAGCTGGCGGTCGGGCCAACCTACGTCCACGTGCTGCTGCTCGTGTTCGGCGGACTGTCGCTGCTGCTGGCTGCGTTCTTCACGCTTCGCCAGGCCAACTACAAGCGACTGCTCGCGTACTCCTCGATCGAGCACATGGGAATCGTGTCGCTCGGGATCGGCATCGGGGGCCCGATCGCGGCTTACGGCGCGTTCTTCCACGTGATCGTGCATGCCGCGGGGAAGACGCTCGCCTTCTTCGGAGCCGGGGGGCTGCTGAGCCGTTACGAGACGCGAGACGCCGACGGAGTCCGGGGGGTGATCCGGGCCGCGCCATTCACTGGGGTGATGGTGCTTCTCGGCGCGCTGGCGATCACCGGCATTCCGCCGTTCGGGATCTTTCGCTCTGAGCTGCTGATCGTCACCGGAGGGTTCTCGCACTCGAAGTACGCGCTCGCCGGTCTGCTGGTGGTGTTCGCGAACGTCGCGTTCGTGGGCGTCTACCAGGTGTTCCACCGGATGGTGATATCTCCGGGGGAGACGCCCGCGGCGGATCGGACGCGACTCGGCCGCCGCGAGCAGCCCCTGATGGCGGCGGCGATGCTGATCAGCCTGGCCGTCGTCCTGGTGCTCGGCCTCTGGATTCCGAGCCCGTTGAATCGGCTGCTGCACGCGGCGGCGAGCGTGATCGGAGGGCGGGTGTGACCGCGTGGCGCACTGACACCACGAGCGCAAGCGCGCTCGCGGCCGAGCTGGAGCGGCTGGGGGGACGGCTGATGATGCTGTTCGCGACCGGGGGCTATGACTCCCCGCCCGCCCCGCGCGAGCTGGACGCTCTCGTGCGTACAGCCGGCGGTTTGACCAGGTTGCGGGCGCCGATGCAGGGAAGGGTCTACCCGGCCGTGACGCCCCGCGTGCCGGCGGCCCACTGGTTCGAGCGCGAGATCCACGACCTGTTCGGCCTCGTGCCCGAGGGCCATCCGCGGCTGGAGCCCCTGGTGCGTCATGCGCCTGAAGAGGCGGAGGTGAATCTGCCCGGGGAGCAGGACGTGCGTCTGGAGCATCGGGGCGCGGAACGGCTGGCGGGCCCGGGCGTCTTCGTGATCCCCTACGGGCCCGTACGTTCGGGTGTGTTCGAGACCGCGCAGTTCCTTGTCCAGACCGGCGGCGAGGACGTCGCCTACTGCGCCCAGCGCCTGTTCTTCAAGCGGCGGGGCGCCGAGCGCCGGATCTGCGAGGTCCCGCTCGAGCAGGCGGTGCTGGTGGCCGAGCGCGTGTCGGGGACCTCGAGCGTCGCGCATGCACTGGCGTTCTCGCACGCCGTGGAGTCGCTCGCGCACGCCGAGGTGCCGCCGCGCGCCGCGGCGATCCGGCGAATCCTCGCCGAGCTCGAGCGGCTCTACAACCACCTCGAGGCGACTGTGCGCGAATGCGAAGACGCGTCCCTGTCGGTCGGCCAGGCACAGTTCGCCGCGCTCAAGGAGCGCCTGCACCGCCTCGCCGGCGCGGTGGTGGGCAACCGCTACTTGCGTGGCGCGGTCGTCCCCGGCGGCACCAGACTCGACTTCGATGCGAGCGCGGTCGATCTGATCGGTACCACCCTCAAGGCGTGGGCACGCGACTGGGACCGACTGCTCGACGTCCTGCTCCGGACTGACTCCTTCCTCGACCGGCTGGTGAGTACAGGGCCGCTGTCGGAGCGCGATGCCCGCGACTTCGCATGCGTCGGGCCGGTGGCGCGCGGCTCCGGAGTCGACGTCGACACGCGGCGTGACCTTCCCTACGACGGCTACCCGGCGTTCGAGGTCGCCCGTCACTCCGACGGAGACGCCATGGCCCGTGTGGAGGTCCGCTTCCAGGAGGTTCGGACCTCGCTCGAGCTGATCCGCGAGGCGGTGGCGTCGCTTCAGTCCGGTCCGACGCGATCGGCGCTCGGCCCGCTGGCCCAGGACTCGGCGCTCGGCGCAGCCGAGTCGGCGCGCGGGGAAACGCTCTACTGGCTCGAGCCCGCCGATGCGCACGCGTTGCGGTTCTGCAAGCTCCGTGCCGCGTCGTTCGTGAATTTCGGCGTCTTCAACCGGGTCTTCGACTCGCAGGTGCTGACGGACTTCTCGTTCATCGAGCACAGCCTGGGCCTCTCTCCAGCGGGGTGCGACGCGTGATCAGGTGGTTCTTGCGCGGTGTCTCGCGCCCCCGGGTGACTACCCGCTACCCGCGCCGGGAAGAGCCACCGCCTCCGGGCTTCCGCGCCCGGGCGCTGCTCGAACCCGAAGCGGTGGACCGCGACGAGGCCGCCAGGCTCGCCGCGACGTGCCTGCCCGGTGCTCTCGCCCGCGACCACCACGGGAACCTCAGGCTCGATGCGAGCCGGTGCATCGGCTGTGGCTTGTGCGTCGACATGGGGAATACGGATCCCGCCCGAGCGACCGCGCTCGATCCCGGTTACGAGCTGGCCGTGCGCAGCCGAGACCGGCTGATCGTCGGCGCCGACCGCCGCGAGGCGGACATCACGGCCTCCCCCCTGGGCGGCGCCTTCCGCCGCTCGCTCCACATCCGCCACGTCGACGCCGGCTCAGACGGGGCCGTCGAGCAGGAGATCGCCGCGCTCCTCAATCCCTACTACGACATGCAACGCCTCGGGCTCTTCTTCACAGCCAGCCCGCGCCACGCCGACGTCCTGCTCGTGACCGGCCCGGTGACGACGCCGATGCTGCAGCCGCTACGCCGGACCTACGAGGCGATGCCCGAGCCGCGGGTCGTGGTCGCCGCCGGCACCGACGCCTGCAGCGGCAGCATCTGGAGCGGCCCGGAGGTCGCGGGCGGCGTCGACCGCGTCCTACCCGTCGACGTGTACATCCCGGGCGACCCACCCAGCCCGATCGCGCTGTTGCACGGGCTCCTACTCGCCGCGGGCCGAGTGCAGGAAGCATCCGCGCCGCGCCTGCAGCGTGGCGCTAGCGCCGCTGCCGCGCGCGCTGGGGGTGCGGCGTGAGCGCACTCGCGATCTTGATGATCACCGGCTCCGGCGGTCTCGCGCTGTCTGGCCCCGTCGCCGCCGGGCGTGCCGTCGCAGTACGGCGACTCGGCGTCGTGCTCGCGCTCGGGGGGTCGGTGGCGGTGGCCGCGGCCGGCCTCGTGGCGATATTCCACCAGCAGCTCGTGTGGCAGCCGTTCCACTGGTTCGGCCTCGGGCGCGGCGGAGTGCAGATCGACCAGCTCGCCGGACTGTTTCTCCTCCTTGCGGGGATCGTGTCGGCGCCGCTGTTCTTCGCCGCCGCGGGGCACGGGCCCGGTGCGGCCCGCGTTCTGCGCCCGCTGCTCGTGCTCTGCGTGGTCGGGGTGATCGTCGTCGACAACATCTTCGAATTCCTGATCCTGTTCGAGCTCACGGTCGTGGCGATCTACGCGCTGATCAGCGTTCGCTACCAGGATCCACGCGCTGATCGGGCCGCCGCGCTCACGCTGACCCTGGCCAAGCTCGGTGGAGGAGCGGTACTCGCCGGCCTGGTGCTGCTCGGCGTGGAGGCGGGAAGCTTTTCCTTCGAGCAGCTCGCGCACACCGGCCCACATCTGTCATCGGGGGTGCGTGGGGTGTGCTTTGGCTTGCTGTTCGTCGGCTTTGCGGTCAAAGCGGCGCTGATCCCCCTGCAGACCTGGCTTCCCGGTGCCTACGGCGAGACCGATGCCGACAGCTCGGGGTTCGTGGCCGCGGTATCGCTCAACATCGCCTTCTACGCGATGCTGCGGATCTGGTTTGGCTTCCTCGGCCACCCCGCCGTGTGGTGGGCGGTGGTCGCGCTGCTCGTCGGCGCGCTGACCGCGCTGATCGGAATCCTGGGAGGCGTTCTTCAGCGCGAGCTCCGGCTGTTCGTCGCCTACTCGTCGATCGAGAACTCTGGCCTGATCGTCACCGACCTCGGGATCGCGCTCGTGGGAAAGGCCCAGCACCGGCCCGGGCTGCTCGGACTGGGACTGATCGCCGCCGCCTTCCAGATCACCGCGCACAGCGTCGCCAAGGGCGGGCTGTTCGCCTCGGTGGCAACTGTCGAACACAGCGCCGGAACCAGCGACATGGAACGTCTCGGCGGCCTTTACCGGCGGCTGCCGGTGGCTGCGCTCGCGACGCTCGCCGGCGGTGCGGCGCTCGCCGCGCTCCCGCCGTTCAGCGGCTTTGTCTCCGAGTGGCTCGGACTCGAAGCCTTAATGCAGGGGTTCCGTGTCAGCGGCACCGGCTCTCACCTCGCGATGGCACTGGCCGGCGCGCTGGTCGCGCTGACCGCCGGCCTCGCCGCCCTCGCGTTCGTCCGGGCGACCGGGATGACGTTCCTCGGAATGCCAAGAGACCGCTCGATCGAGCCACGGCCGGAGGCCCGGCCTGCTCGCTGGGGGATGGGCGTGCTGGCGCTCGGGTCCCTGGCAATCGGCGTTGCCGCCCCATGGGTGGTCAAGATCCTCCAGACCGGTCTGCTGCCGGTCGGCGGGGTCACGGCAGTCGGGCACATCAGCCAACCCGGCTGGCTGATCGAGCCCGGCTATGCGGGCTTTGCCAGCATCAGCCCCACGGTTCTTGCGCTCACCCTGACCGGTTTTGCCCTCGGTGCCGCCGCCATTCGCTACCTCGCCAGCGTGCGTCGGGCGCGGCGCGTGCCCGTGTGGGCGTCCGGGGTGGCGGTCTCGGGACGGCGCGCGCAGTACACCGCGATCGGCTACGCGAACATGGTCCGGGTCATCTTCAACGTCGTCTACCGAGTCCGAACGCAGTTGCGCACCATCGGCGATCAGCGCTTCCCCGAACGACTGAGCATGATCCGCGCCGAGCCGCGCCTGTTCGATCCCGGCTGGCTCTACCGGCCGATCACCAGCACCTTCACGCGTATCGCCGACCTCGTGCGCAAGATCCAGGCCGGTCCGCTCGGCCTGTATCTGCTCTACCTGCTGCTGGCCTTCGTGGCGCTGCTCGTGGTTGCACCTCGGTTGGGCTAAGGCTAAGACGTCATCCGCCGGGTGCTGATTCAGTGCGGAAGGGGCGCCCCTGCGAGCGCCGCGATGACGCCGAGCGCTCCGGCTGCGAGCAGGGTCTGGACGATCCCGCGCTTGAGGATGAGCAGCGCGATCGCGGCGGCGGCGAGGATCGCAAATTGCCAGCCTTCTCGAAGCGCGCCGGCGAGCAGGATCGCGGCGCCCAGGATCGCACCGATCGCGGCGGGGCCGGCGCCGTCCAGGAAACCGCGGGCGCGTTGGTCGGTGCGCAGCTGCTCGAAGCGGCCGCCGCCGAGGAGGATGAACGAGAACGAGGGGGTGAACGCAACCAGCGCGGCGAGCAGGCCGCCCGCGACGCCGTCGGCGGCGTAGCCGACGGCGGCCACGGTGGCGACGACCGGGCCCGGAGTGACCTGTCCGAGCGCGACGGCGTTGAGGAACTGGGCGTTCGTCATCCAGTGGTAGGTGTGCACGGCGTCACCCTGCATCAGGGGGATGATCACGAAGCCGCCTCCGAACGACAGCGCGCCGACCTTGAACGCGGTCCAGGCGAGCGCGCCGATTCCGCCGACCGCGATCGATCCCGGCAAGAGCAGCGCGACCGACCCGACGTGGTGCGGGCGGCGCTGGATGAGCACCTCGACGAGGCCGCAAGCGAGAAGCGCGAGGACCAAATAGGCACCGACCAGCGCCGCGGCAGCGGCGCCGATCGCGACGTAGCCGGTCCAGCGCGCGATCCGCGCGCGGTTCCCGCGGACGTGGTCGAAGCTCGAACCAATCAGACCGCGCGCGGCTTGGACCGCCACCGCGGCGACGGCCGCGCCGGCGCCCGCCCCCGCCCCCCGGACCCACAACGGCGGATTGTGGGCGAGAAACAGCACCGAGAGGATGAGGATCAGGACGACCGCCGGGGCGATGAACCCGACGCCGCCGACGATCGCCCCGGCGGGCCCGGCGACGCGGTAGGCGCAGAAGATCGACAGCTGCGTGGACGCGGGGCCGGGGAGCAGGCCGCACGCGGCGTTGGCGTCCTGGAACTCGCGCGCGTCCATCCACCTCATCCGGTCGACCACCAGCGCCCGCAGCAGTGCGATGTGCGCCGGCGGGCCGCCAAACCCGGTGATCCCGACCCGGGTCCACTCCCGGGCCACCGTCCCGAGCGACGCCTGGCGGGCGCCCGGACCGGCGCGCTCGCCCGCGTGCTCCATCAGCGGGCCGCGGATCGGTTGGTCTTGGTGTGTTCGATCAGCTCGAGCAGGAACCCGATCCGCGTCGTGAGCTCCTCGGCCGTGCGCTGGAACGCCGCGTAGGTTTGACGGTCGCTGCCGGCCTCACGCCCCGGGTCGGGAATGCTCCAGTGGATCAGGTCGGGGTGGCCGGGGAACTCGGGACAGACCTCGCGCACCCGGTCGCACAGGCTGATCACGTAATCGAACCGCCGGCCGGCGAACTCGTCGAGGTGCTTGGAGCGGCGATCCGCGATATCGATCCCACGTTCGCGGAGCACGCGGACGGCGTTCGGATGAAGCGGCTTGGGGTGGCTGCCGGCGCTGCGCGCGTCGACGACGTCACCGCCGAGTTGCTCGGCCAACGCCTCGGCGATCTGCGAGCGCGCGCTGTTGCCGGTGCACAGGAACAGCACACGCGCTCGCCGCCGGCGGGCGGCAGCCGTTTCACGGTCCGGGCGCGCCGGGGAGAGCCGCAGCCCGGGGTGGAGCGCGGCGCCGGCGCCGGCCAGGAGCTCGCCGCAGCGACCGTGCTCGAGCACGTAGTAGGAGTCGCGCCCGTCGGCCGCGCTGCGGCGGCGCGACACCACACGCTCGGCCCGGAGACGACCAAGGTGGTAAGAGACGAGATTCTGCGGCAGCTCGAGCCGCGCGCACAGCTCCCCGACGCGCCGATCGCTGTACGCGAGCTCGCTCAACAGGCGCCAGCGCACAGGATGCCCGGCCAGGCCGAGAAAAGTCGGCGGAGCGCCCTGGGCCGGCGATGTCTCCGTGGGCACGCCAGCGGAGAATACATCAAACCGATTTGATGCGATTCCCGAGGCGCGCGGCTACGTCATCGCTGCTGCTCTGGCTCAGCCGCCGACCGTCTGGCGGCGCTTGGCGCCGGAAGCGCAGCTTCATTTCGTGCTCGTCGGCACCGGTACCGAGTTCATGCAGTCCCGCACCACATCTTCGGCTTGGATGCCCTGCACCCAGAGCTCGGGCCGCAAGGCGAGTCGATGCGCGAGCGCCGGAACCGCGATGGCCTTGACGTCGTCGGGCACCACGAAGTCGCGCCCGTCCAGCAGTGCTCTCACGCGACTCAGCTTCATCACCGCGAGACTCCCGCGCGGGCTGGCACCGACCTGGATGCTCGGACTCTCGCGGGTGGCGGCGACGACCGCCACGATGTAGCGGCCGACGCTCTCGGACACGTGCACCTCCTCGACCGCGCGCTGCATCGCCATCAGCTCGTCACGATCGACCACCGCCCGCAACTCGGCTTCATCCTCACGCCGCTCCAGGCGCCGGGCGAGCATCTCCCACTCGTCATCCGCGGAGGGGTAGCCGACGCGCATCCGGATCAGGAAACGGTCCAGCTGGGCCTCCGGAAGGGGATAGGTGCCCTCGTACTCGATTGGATTCTGGGTCGCGAGCACGAGGAAGGGACGCTCGAGCGCTCGAGTCTGGTCCTCCGTCGTCACCTGGCGTTCCTGCATCGCCTCGAGCAGCGCGGCCTGGGTCTTCGGCGGGGCGCGGTTGATCTCATCGGCGAGGAGCACGTTGGTGAACACGGGGCCGGGGCGGAACTCGAATTGCGACATGCGCTGGTTGTAGATCGATGCGCCCGTGACGTCGGTCGGCATCAAGTCGGGCGTGAATTGCACGCGGGAGAACTGGGTGCCGGTCACGGTCGCAAAGGACCGGGCGATGAGCGTCTTCGCGAGGCCCGGATAGTCCTCGATCAGCACATGGCCGTCCGCCAGCAGCGCGGAGAGCGCCAGTTCGAGCGCCGGTCGCTTGCCGACCACTGCCCGCTCGACCTCGTCCAGGATGAGGATCGCGCGCGCGGCGACGTCCTCGAGCGGGCGCCGTTCAGCCGTTCCGGTCATTTCTGCTCGCCTCATCGTTGCGTGGGATCACCTCGTGCCCACCGATTGGCGCCGGGCCGCCCTCGAACACACGCCCGTCAATCTGCGCGAGGCCGCGGAGCCACCCATCTCGCTCGGGACCGGTGGGCTCATGCCGGTACGCCCACGCGTACTTCCGCGCGGTCTCCTGGACCTCCCAGGCGAGCACGGCCAGCCGGGCATCGGTGTGGTGCCGGGCCAAACCGGCAGCCGCGCCATCCTGAAGCGCCCTCGCGTGCCGGACGCAAACCCCGTGGCTCTCCTCGTAAGGCGCCCGGACGGGGTGCAGCGCGAGCGAGGCCGCGATCAACTCGCGCTGGGCTCGCTCGACCCCGCCGCGCGCATGGCACGCGGCACAGTGCGGTGCGGCCAGCAGATTCCGGCGGGCCTCGTCGAGCGGATCGCTGTTGCTCCGTCGCCCACGCCGCGCGGGAGCGGGCAGGTGAGCCAGGCTCCCAAGGAATAGCTCCAGTTGGCCGATTCGGGCCGCTCGCTTGTGCTCCGCGGCTTGGCTCGACGCTGTCGACGTTCCGGCGAGCGCCACATCGTGCAGGTGCGCGGGGCACAGTTCCCCGGGGTCGGTTTTCAGCGACGGGTCGGCTTCGGCGGCGTGGTCCGCAAACCAGTGGAGGTAAGCGCGGGCGGCGATGCCAGTCTCGAGGCAGACCGGGCAGGCGTCGAGCGCCAGCCGATCGGCGAGTCTCTCCAGTGTTGTCCCGGCGGCCGGCAAGCTCGGTAGTCGCTCGCGCCACATCGCTCGCCTCGGCGCGTCCGTGTCCAGGCCCGCGAGCAGCCCGACCAACGCCGGGCCGGCGGCTTGGTGGAGGCTCGCGAGCAGTCGCTCGGTGAGCTTCTTGAGCGTCGAAGGCTCCGCGACCGGGACAGTGTCCAGGAGGTGGACCAGGCATACGCCTTCATGTTCGGCGTACAGGCGGGCGACGGCCGGGTTCCGCAAACCATCGAGCAGGAGCGAGCGTGCCCGGTTGGACGCCGCGGCGACCGCAGCACATGCCGGACACGTGCCGGCCCGGGTGTTGTCTTTGACCGCGGACCGCGCGCCGGCCAGCGCCTCGCGCATGACGATGGTCATTACGTGACCCTCGCCCAGCTCCTCGACTGACCGCCGCGCGTGAACAGGGCACATCCCCATCGCCGCCCGCAGCTCTGCCTGCACCTCGGCGACCGTGTGGCTCTCGATCACAAACCACGAGAAGAACCTGCGCTCGGCGTCCGCAACGTGCCGGCAGACGGGACATCCAGGCTCGGTGAACAGGCTTTCGAGCTCCGACAAGATGCGTGTGACCTCGGGGCGGCTCGGCCGAGCTGCATTCACGGCACCGGCTGTCGGGCCTGAAGGCGAGGTACTTATCCGCCTGTCGTCCGTGTCAACCACCTCTCCTGATCGCTGCTGGGCGCCCCGAAAGGGCCTACCTTAGAAGCCATCAGCGCCAGAAGGCGCGGTCAACGGCGAGCTTCATCGCCTGCCCGGAGGATACTCGAGCGGCATGTGCCGCCCGTCAGTTGCCCCGTCGGGGCGCAGCTCAGGCGAGCGCGACTGCCGACCGGCCGGCGTAGCGAGCCTGTTCGCCCAGCTCCTCCTCGATCCTCAGCAGCTGGTTGTACTTGGCCACGCGCTCGCTGCGGGCCGGCGCTCCGGTCTTGATCTGGCCGACGCCGGTGGCCACCACCAGGTCGGCGATGAAGGTGTCCTCGGTCTCCCCTGAGCGGTGAGAGATCACCGCCTTGTAGCCGGCGTCGTGCGCGAGCGCGATCGTGTCCAGCGTCTCGGACAGCGTTCCGATCTGGTTGAGCTTGATCAGGATCGAGTTCGCCACGCCCCGATCGATGCCCTCGCGCAAGATCGCGGGATTGGTCACGAAGATGTCGTCGCCGACGAGCTGAAGCTCGCTGCCGAGGCGGTCGGTCAGCTTGCGCCAGCCTTCCCAGTCACCCTCCGCCATGCCGTCCTCGAGCGACAGCACCGGATAGCGGTCGGGGATCGACGACCAGTACTCCACCATCTCGTCGGAGGTCAGCGACCTGCCCTCGCCCGCGAGCTCATAACGGCCGTTCTCGAAGAACTCACTGGCCGCTGGATCCAGGCAGATCGCGACGTCGTCCCCGGGCCGGTAGCCGGCGGCGGAGATCGCATTCACGAGCAGCTCGAGCGGGGCCTCGTTGGAGTCCAGCGACGGCGCAAAGCCGCCCTCGTCGCCGACCGCCGTGCCGAGGCCCTGGCGCTTGAGCGTGCGCTGAAGCTCGTGATAGACCTCCGTCCCGATCTGAACCGCTTGCGCGAACGATTCCGCGCCCACGGGGGCGATCATGAACTCCTGGAAGTCGACCGGATTGTCGGCGTGCACCCCGCCGTTGAGGACGTTCATCGTCGGCACAGGCAAGAGGCGGGCCGAGCTGCCCCCGAGGTAGCGCCACAACGGCTTGCCCGCGTCCGCCGCCGCCGCGCGTGCCGCCGCCATCGAGACGCCAAGGATGGCGTTGGCGCCCAGTCGCGACTTTCCGTCGGTCCCGTCAAGCGTGATCAAGGCCTCGTCGAGTCCGCGCTGATCGCTCGCGTCCTGCCCGATCACCGCCTCCGCGATCTCGCCGTTGACGTTGTCGATCGCGTGTGTGACCCCCTTGCCGCCGAATGCGGATCCGCCGTCACGGAGCTCCAGCGCCTCGCGGGTACCGGTCGAGGCACCCGACGGGACGGCAGCTCGACCGAACGCTCCCGAAGCGAGCCGGACATCGACCTCCACCGTCGGGTTGCCCCGGCTGTCGAAGATCTGGCGGGCGTGGACGTGCTCGATCGCGGTCATGGTTCCTCCGGTCAGGTTCAGGTGGCCCCTCGGCGACCCACGACGACCCTACACGCGGCCTCGTCGGGCCGACACCGGGTTACCTACGGATTCGCGGCTACCGCGGCCCGGCGGCGCCTTAGCGGTCGACGATCGATCGGGTCAGGGCGATGATCGTGACGAACGTGCGGTAGAGGCGCAGCGGATCGTCGTCGGTCACGGTCACCGTGCGTACGCCGGCGCGCTCCACCCCCCGGATCCAGCTCGCCATCTCCGCCATGTCGGAGGTGAGGAAGGCGACCTCGAGGGTGGCCGGCAGGTCGATCGCCGGCGGGGGTGTGGCCGCGGCACGGGCGAGGCCGCGGGCGGCGCCGGCCTGGATCAGCTCACAGGCACGATCGGGATGCAAGCTCTCGGCCGCGAAGCGGGTGATCGAGCGCTTGACCACCACGGCCTCGATCTCGGGCAGGAACGGACGCGCCTCCTCGGCGGTGGCCTCGTCGCCGGTGATCAGCACGACCGGCACGCGGTGGTGCAGGGCGACCAGCGCGTTCAGGGCGCTCTCCCCGACCGCGACGCCGTTGAGCCTCGCCTCCCAGACAGCGGCCGGGTTGTAGGTGTGGGAAAGGATCGCGCGCTCGGCCCCGATGGCGCCGCGGTAGGCGACCATGAACACCGCGTCGAACGTCTCGTCGAGACCCTCCATCATGTAGAGCGGCTTGTGCCGGCCCGACAGGTAGGACGCGCGGTGGTGCAGCTCGCCGGGTCGCAGGTTGTACATCGCGCGATGGGCATCGTTGACCAGGATGTGGCTGGCCCCCGCCTGCACCGCGCCGTCGATCGCGGCATTCACCTCGTCGGTCAGCAGCTGCCGGCCGATCTCGTACTCGGTGCCCGGAGCGCGCACCTGCTCCCAGTCGACGATCCCGGCTGCCCCCTCGATGTCACTCGAAATGAAAACCTTCACCGCTCACCCGCGAGTGCACGCGCAGGAATGGTTGTGACGTGGTCGCTGGCGACGACTCCTCCCTCGTTCAGCCCGTTAGCGGTTCCGACGGGAACTTCGGTGGACAGACCGCGAATCGTCGTCGTGATGGGGACGGTACCTACTCGGAATGCGTACGGAGGAGTACCGCCCGAAATATGACGTCAACGTGCGCTGGCAGGTGAGATGGCGTCGCGCAGCTATACCTGGCCGGTCGGCGAGCCGTTGTTGCTGCCTGGCCTGGTCAAGCCGAAAGCAATCTGATCGCCGTGCGTGCGGGCGTCGAACTCGAGATCGTCGAGCGGATGGCCCTTAGGAGGGAGCGATGGCAACGAACGCCGCCGATGGCTCGTTTCCGAGCCCGTACGAGATCGAGACGCCGCCGCCGGCAGTGGGGGTCGTACGCGGCGTGGAGCAGATTGGAGAGGTGCGCGATGGCGAGATCCTCGTATGCGGGCCACCTCGCCCGTCTGGGCACCGATCTTCACCAAGATCAGCGCGGTCGACATCCTCGACGGTCGATAACCGCGATCTAGCAGGGATTCCGGAGGGCGGCTCCGCATACGGTAGGCTGGACGGAGGCGGCGAGTGGCTCTCCGCTACGTCGCTTGTCAGACCCCTCCGCCGGCCACACCGGTCGAGGACCCCTCTGATCTCGGAGCGAACCATGACCAACCCCCACCCGGCTGCGGCCGCGGCGATCCTCTGATGCGGCAGGGCCGGCTCGCGGGTCGCTACCCAGCGGTGGCGGCGATGGTCGTCTGTGCGCTCGTGCCCTACCTGGCGCTCTCAGGGGCGCTCGGGCCGATCACTCCGATCATCGCCGGCGACCTGCACATGAGCCTGCAGACGATGGCCCTCGGTTCGGGACTCGCGAACGCGGCCTACGCGGTCGGCACCGTGCTCGCGGTCCAGTTCGCTCTTCTCCTGCCTCAGCGACGGATGATGGTCATCTACGCCGTCGTGTTGGTGCTCGGCTCGGTGCTGACGGCCGCCGCGCAGAGTCCGGCCATGTTCATCGGCGGGCGGGTCCTGCAGGGCTTGTGCACGAGCCTCCTCTTGATCGCAGCGGCGCCGCCCCTGTTCCTCGGCTTCCCGATGTCGAGGCTTCGCTCGACGGCGGTGATCATGAACATGTGCATCTTCGGCGCCGTTGCCCTCGGCCCGCTGATCGGGGGAATCCAGGCGAGCGCACACGCGTGGCGACCGCTGTTCTGGATCGTTTCGCTGATCTCCGTGGCGGCCCTCGTGCTCTCGCTCCTCACGTTCGAGGACGCCCCGCCGGCCGACCCGACCGCGCCGAAGGATCCGCTGGCGATCGCGCTGGCGGCCTGCGGCGCGGCCGCTGCCTTCTTCGGGGCCTCGATGCTGCTCACCCATGGATTCTTGGACGACGTGACGATTGCGCCGCTGCTCGCCGGCCTGGCGTTGATCGTGATCCTGATCGTCACCCAGTCGGTCCGCCCCAATCCTCTGCTCACGATCCGCACCATGCTGACGAGCACGATCCCCGTCGCCGGCATCGTCGTCGCGCTGTTCGCGGCCGCGGCATCGGTGTCGGCCACCGAGCTGTCGGAGGGCGTACTGGCTACGCGCTACGGGCCATTGCACGTCGGGCTCCTATACCTGCCGGAGTTTGCCGGCGCGGTCGTGACGGCTTTCGTGCTCGGGTACGTGCTGCAACGGCGCGCGCTGCAATACCTGCCGTTGGCCGGAATGGGGTTCCTGGCGGCCGGCATCCTCGTCTTCCGCATAGAGCTCCCGCCCAGTCAGGCGCTCGCTTTGGTCGGCTCGGGACTGACCGGTATCGGCGTAGGTGCCACGGTTGCTCCCGCCCTGTTCGTCGCCGGTTTCTCGCTTCCGTCGGCCAACCTGCAGCGGGTGTTCGCGATCGTCGAGCTGCTGCGCGCCGTCGCAGCGTTCATGATCGCGCCCGTGTTCGCTCACTTCGCCGCCACCGTCGGCTCGGGGCCCTACGGCGGGGTCGGGATCGCCCTGTGGATCGGTGCGGGGCTGGCCGTCGCCGGCGCGCTGCTCGCCGTGACCATCTACGCGCTTGGAGGTGCGCGACCGCAGGCGCCCGACATCCCGACCTTCCTGGCCGGTGCGTCACCGGCGTGGCCCTCTCCGCCGCTGCTGGCGCGGGTGCGCCGGCGGGCGCCGGCGCGTGTCGCTGCCCAGGACCTCGTGCAGTGTGATTGAGGAACGGCCGCAGTCGCCGCGCGGCCCCGTCGTCATTGCCTACGACGGATCGGAGCTCTCCAAGATTGGCATCGAGGAGGCCGGTCGGCTGCTGAGCGCGGGACGGCATGCGCTGGTGGTGTGCGTCTGGCAGCCGGTCGACGTCGGCTTCGTGCCGATCGACGACGAGCCGTTCGATGCCACGCAGGCGCAGGCCGTCCGGGCGGCGGCAGCACGGACCGCGGGGGCGGGTGCCGCTCTGGCCGCGAAGGTGGGGTTTCAGTCCGAAAGCCTGGCGATCGAGTCGGCCCCGACCTGGAAGGGGATCGTCGAGGTCGCCGAGGAGCGCGACGCCAGCGTGATCGTCCTCGGCTCCCACGGTCGCAGGGGGTTCGCGACCGTCCTGGCCGGAAGCGTCGCCGGCGCCGTCGCCGCCCACTCGCGTCGGACCGTGCTGATCGCACACGCCCCCGCCGCCTGATTCGGGAGACTAGTCAGGCTCGATATCGGTGAACCGGCGAGCGGCTTCGAGCAGCCCGTCGTGGTCGCTCCGGCAGCCCGGGCAGCTCTGGAGATGGATCGCCGTGCCCGGGTAGACGCGAGCTGGATCTTCTCCGGCGAGCTCGAGTTCGACATAGGCGTCGAGTACGTCCTCGCCGGCGGTGCACCCCGCATCGCCGTCGCGGGCCCGGAGCAGCTCATCGAGGTGGCGCGGATCGGCCGTCACGCTTCCTCCTCCTCAAGCACCGGGTGTCCGGCAGCGGCCATCCTGGCGCGGAGATTTCGCCTGGCGTCGAACAGGTTCTTGTAGATCGCGTTGCGGTTGGTCCTCAGTCGGATGGCAAGTACGTCGATCGGGACGTCGTTGAGCGCGATCGCGACGAACACCTGCCGCTGACGATCGCTCAGCTCGCCGATTGCTCGCGACAGGGCATCGAGCTGCTCCCTCTGTTCGAGCCGGTCCCCTGGGCGCGGCCCCATGCGGTCAGGCAGCTGTTCGAAGTCGAGCTCTTTGTGGCCGGGTGGGTGCCTTCGCCACGCGTGCCGCGCCACCTTGCCCGACACGTCGAAGATCACGAATTTGTACGCCCAGGTTGTGAACCGACTGTCTCCACGGAACTCATCCAGTTTGCCGAGAACGTTGATCAGTGCGTCATTGGCCGCTTGTTGCGCGAGGTCGTCGAACTCCGGCCCACTGATCGACCCGAGTTGTCCACGTCGCCGTGAGAGCTCGTGCCGGGCGGTGCGCAGCAGCGTCTGGTGCAGCCGCGCGAGGGTCTGATCGTGGCGGGGGTGTCCTGGCCGCAGCTGTTCGAGCCACAGCTCCGACTCACGATCCGGCGAAGCGCCGACGATACGTTGGTTGGTGGATGGGCCCACGCGCCGATGCTACTCACAGCGAGCGCAAAGAAGGTGGGGCTCGGCATCGGGGTAAGAAACGGTGGCGCGGAGACACTGAGCTGGTCGAAATTCACCCCGACGAACGAAAGGCCCGCGATGGCTCAGCAGCCGCTGATCGTGTTCGACGTGAACGAGACCCTCCTCGACCTGGAAACCATCCGTCCCACCTTTGAGCGCATCTTCGACGATCCCGCCGCGATGCGGCTGTGGTTCGCCAACTTGATCACCTACTCCGAGGCACTCACGCTCGCGGGCCGGTACGTACCGTTCACCGACATCGGCGCGGCGGTGCTGCGGATGCTGGCGCCCACCCGTGGTATCACGGTCAGCGACGCCGACGGCGCCGAGCTGACCGAGCGGTTCGCATCGATGCCGCCCCATCCCGAGGTGCCGGCGGCGCTGCGCCGTTTGCGCGACCACGGCTTCCGTCTCTTCACGCTCACCGACAACACGCTCGGGAGCGTTGCCTTCGCCTGGCGGGCGATGGACGCCTTCTACGAAGAAGATGAGCGGATCGTCGGTCACGCCGCCGATGCGTACCACCGCATCGTGTCCTACCGTAAGCCATACCGCGAGGTCGACCGGATCGCCGGCATGGTCTCGTTCGAGCCAGACAAGGTGACCGTGGTGATCGACGGCCTCGTACAACACCTCGCGCCAGGTCAGCAGGTCATATCGCACGGAGCTGACCGCAACCTAACGCTCGACGAAGTCATGGTTCAGGGTCGATCGTAGATGTAGTGCCACCGCCGGTAAGAACCGCTTCGCATGGCGCACTCATCTGCCCAGACGCGGCCGAATGTGGCCGCCGCGAGATGGAAAGCGAGAGTCCGTGACCGCTACCCGTAACCAGACCGAGGACCGGTGGTCGCAGCTGAGCAGGGGTGAACTGATCGCCCTTGGCAGGAGAATCGTCACCGAACGACTCGAGAGTCTCGGATGCACGGTCCAGACGCCGAGCAGTCGGATCGACAGCAAGCTCGAGGTGCGGACACCGTCCGGCCGGTCGATCGAGGTGTTCGTGTCCACGCAGCGGCTGGGCGGTTACGTCTTCTGGACCAAGCGGCGCCTTCAGCCCGCCGGCAACCGCTTCGCGGCGGTTGCGAGCTCTGCGGGTTCGCGAGCGCCGCCTTCAGGCTGGAGGCTGCCGCTGCGCACCGCCGCGAATATCCGGACTGCGACGGGGTCATCAGGATCGTCTTCCGCAGCGATCATCTGACCCTCCTGGGCGACCTGGATCTCGCCGTGGCGGAGAGGCTGACCACACGCCTGGAGGAGCTCAAGGGAGGGGGCGGCCCAGTCCGTCTCGACCTCTCGCGGCTGGCGTTCATCGACAGCTCTGGGATCCAGGCGATACTCGTCGCGCTCGCCGACGCCCGCTGGACGGGCTGGCAGCTCGACATCGCTCCGGAGGTAAGCCCGAGCGTCGCACGTGCGACGCAAATTGTCGGGACCGCTCCCGCCGCCCTCCACCTGAGTCCGGGCCAAGTCCGGTGCGGTGGATGGAGCCGCGGGCAGAAAAGCTGTGCGAATGCTCCATCCGGGATCACGTCCCGGTCGGGCAGCTGGGAACATCGTTTGTACCTCGGCCCGTATCGCACGGATCGCGCTTGCCCCCAGCCGTACTTCGGACCGGAACGCGAACTGCAGCTCACGCGAGTAGAGGGAATTTCGGGGGAGGTTGCAGCCGTCGCGCAGCGGCTGCAACCACCGCCGGTCCGGCTCATGCGCGGACGACCTTGCCTCCCGGCGAACCGGAGCAAAGGGTTGACAGCGCAAGCATCCTCGGTCGAAGATAGAGGGGGGAGATAGGACCGGGCCGTGGTGTTCCTGCCCCGCCGCTTCTGCGAAGCGTTGGCACCGCGCCGCTGGAGCGCCGCGTCGAGCGGGTCGGCCGGCCCGTATCGGCCACGCAGGGCGCCACCAACAAACAGGAGGCCCGAGATGAGCACAACGGAGGTCAGCGGTAAACAGGCCGGGGCGACCGCCGACGCCTCGACGGTCGGCATGAACTTCGAGGTCGTGGTCATCCCCGTCTCAGATGTCGACCGGGCGAAGGATTTCTACGGGCGGATCGGATGGAGGCTCGACGCAGACGTCACCAGAGGCGAGGAGTTCCGCCTGATTCAGTTCACGTCTCCGGGGTCCGGGTGCTCGATTCAGTTCGGGACGAACCTGACCTCGGCCGCGCCCGGCTCGGCCCGGGGGCTATACCTGGTCGTCTCCGACATCGGCGCGGCCCGGAACGCGCTCGTCGCCCACGGCGTCGAGGTAAGCGAGGTGTTCCACGAGGGGGCTCCGGGCGGGCGGTTCCACCCGGCCGGTGCGGACGATCGCGTCAGCGGCCCCGCGCCCGATCACAAGAGTTACGGCTCGTTTGCCTCGTTCAGCGATCCGGACGGGAACGGCTGGCTGCTCCAGGAGGTGACCACGCGTTTACCAGGCCGCGTCGATCCCGCCGAGACGTCGTATGCGTCGGTCTCGGATCTCGCCGCCGCCCTGCGGCGTGCCGAAGCCGCGCACGGGAAACATGAGGAACGGATCGGGCACGCGGACGCGAACTGGCCGGACTGGTACGCGCTCTACATGGTGCGCGAGCGCGCCGGGGAGGAGCTGCCGACATGAGCAACGACTACGACGTGATCGTGATCGGCGGTGGCTCGCCGGGAGAGCACTGCGCCGGGGCGCTGGCGGACGGGGGCTTGCGCGTGGCGGTCGTGGAGCGGGAGCTCGTCGGAGGGGAGTGCTCGTATTACGCGTGCATTCCGTCGAAGACGCTGCTGCGGCCCGGCGAGGCGGTCCACGGCGCGCGTGAAGCGGCTGCGACCGCCGAGGTCGACGTGAAGGCCGCGCTCGCCTATCGCGACTTCATGGTCTCGGACTACTCCGACGCCGGACAGGAGCGCTGGCTGGCCGACCGCGGCATCGACCTGATTCGCGGTACCGGGCGGCTCGCCGGCGTGGGCGTGGTCGAGGTCGACGGGGTGCAGCACACGGCCGACCACGTGGTCCTCGCGAACGGCGCCGATCCGGTCGTGCCTCCGGTTAGGGGTCTTCGTGAGCTCGAGGGGATCTGGACCAATCGCGAGGCGACCGGGATGAAGGCCGTACCTCGCCGCTTGATCATCCTGGGCGGTGGGCCGGTTGGCGTGGAGATGGCGCAGGCCGTGCGCCGGCTCGGCGGCGAGGCGGCGATAGGGGAGATGGCCGAGCACCTCCTCTCACGGGAGCCGGCGCCGCTCGGCGAGGCGCTCGGGGAGGTTCTCAGCGGTGAAGGCATCGAGCTCGTCCTGTCGGCCAACGCCACCGCAGCGCGACGCGACGGCGAGGACTACGTCCTCGAATTCGACGACGGGCGGCAGCTGCGCGGGGACCGGCTGCTCGTCGCGACCGGCCGGCGTCCGCGGGTGCGGGGGATCGGCCTCGAAACCGTCGGGGTCGATCCGGACGCGCACGGAGTTCCCGTCGATGCGCACCTGCGCGCGGCGGAGCGCCTGTGGGCGATCGGCGATGTCAACGGGCTGTGGCCGCTGACGCACGTGGGCAAGTACCAGGGGGAGGTGGTCGCAGCGAACATCCTCGGCGCGTCTCGGAAGGCCCACTACGAGGCCGTCCCGCGCGTCGTCTACACCGACCCGCAAGCCGCGGCGGTGGGCGCTACCGCCGGCCGGTTCGCCGCGATGGTTCCTTTGTCCGGGGTGGCGAAGACCGCCACCTACACGCACGCCTACGCCGACAGCAAGGGATTCCTGACCCTGCTCAGCGACGGGGAACGGCTGACCGGGGCATACGCGCTCGGGCCCGAGGCGGGCGAGTGGCTCCAGCAGGCCACGCTGGCGATCCGCGCCCGCGTCCCACTCGACGTCCTGGCCGACACGATCCAGCCGTTCCCGACCTTCTCGGAGATCTACGTCGAGGCGCTCAAGGAGCTCCGCGCGGCGATCGCGGCGGCGTCGAAGCCGGTCGGCACGGGTCCACCGATGGCTGCGAGCTGACCGAAGCTTGAAGGAAGGGCCGCGTGGTCGGCCCGGCTGACGTTAGAGCGGCCCGACCACACGTGGACCCAGCGGCGGGTCGACGTCGTCGTAGATGCGGGCGGCAGCGAGCTTGCCGCTCCTACCGCGGACGTAGACAACGATTCCCGCCTGAGGTGGCAGGTCTGAAACGCCCCAGCGGACCAGGTTGTACTCGAGGGCGCACGCTCTCCCGTCGTCGACGATCGCGCAGAGCTCGAGCGGGATGCCGCCACCATTCGAGAACAGGTATGCGTAGAAGGCGCGCACGCCGTCGCGGCCTGAGTGGACGTACTGCGCGCCCGCCGGCTCGCGAGCGTAGCCGTCCGGTTCGAAGGCCGCCACGATCGCCTCGACATCGGCGGCCGACAGCGCACGCAGGTACTCGGCGACGACATCCGCTTGGCGCAGGTCCGAGTCGGGCTGGAGCAGCGGCGGCCGGTTCAAATGGCGGCCGGTGAACGGCCAGCTGCTGAAGTAGAGCCGTATTTCGTCCAGGCGACCGTCGGGCTCCCTGTTGCCGCTGATTGCGACCGGGACGTCGACTCGGCCGGTTGCCGCGTCGAGGTGGAGGACCACCTCCTCGAAGCCCGAGCGCCGTCCGATGACATGGTCGATGGCCTCGATCGCAATGTGGCGCTGGGTGAGCCACGCTTTCATTTCATCGGCGTAGGCCAGGAACGGCCGCACGCCGGAGATGCGTCCGCGTACGGGATGGTGCACCACCGGCTCGCCCGCGAATGACTCGACCAGGGCGTCGAGCTCCCCCGCGACAATGCCCTCGTAGTACGGCACGGTCTCGAGCTTGCGCTGCAACCTCTCCTCGAGCTGGTCAAGTGCCGGAACGGAGAACAACTCGGGGAGCCAGGGCATGGTGCCAAGCATCCCAGGATTGCCCGGCGCCGGCGGAAAGCGCTCGCGGGGCCGTGGTCACAAGCTGGCCTCATTTGCGCGTGATCGCTCGTTAGCCTCGTCGGCTGTCTTGCGGGCTGGTGCCCACGTCCCAGGCGTCTATCGAAACCGAGGTGCGCGATGCGCAAGTGGTTGACAGAACGGCGGAGCAAATCACCGGCGGGGGCCCTGCTGTTCGCGGTCATCGGACTGGTCGTGTCGGTAGCGACAGTCGTGCCCGCGGCGGCCCACGATCGGAGCGGCAACCACCGACCCGGGCACCATCACGCCGACCATGGGAGGGGTCATGGCCGCGGGGGGTCGGGACAGTTCACGAACACCGTGTTCGCGAGCGGGGCGACGATCATGCATCCGGGCCCCAAAGGTCCCGAGGCGATCTCCCAGCCGGACGACATCACCTATCTCGACGGCCACATCTTCGTCGGCTTCCAGAACGGCGTCGGGCCGCAGGGCGAACCGAGTAGCACGACCGGCAACACCGACTCGACGATCGTCGAGTTCAATCGGCACGGCGACGAGGTCAACCAGTGGGACGTCGTCGGAAAGTGCGATGGCCTGACCGCCGATCCGGAGATCCATCGGGTGATCGCCACCGTCAATGAGGACGCGAACTCGAGCCTCTACACGATCGATCCCCACGGCAGCGGGAGCGGGAGCGTGGTGCACTATTCGTACAACGAGTCGCTGCCCTCGAACGGTGGCACCGACGCGATCTCGATCTACCACGGGATGATCCTGATCAGCGCCTCGGCTCCGGGCACCACCGGCGCGGCCGCGCCGCAGCCGACCTATCCGGCGGTCTATCGGGTCACCCTCGACAGTTCGACGGACGTGGCCACGGTGCAGCCGCTGTTCTACGACGAGGACTCCGCGACGGTCGCCAACCGCGGCAGCGCTCAGTACGGAAGCACTGTCTCGCTGGCGCTGACCGATCCGGACTCGAACGAGGTGGTTCCGTTCTACGCCCGTCGCTTCGCGGGCGATTTCATGCTCACGAGCCAGGGCGACAAGCAGCAGATCTTCGTCCGCGACGCCGGGACCCGGCACCAGAGCCTGTCGGTGTTGAACCTGTCCGACTCGGTGGACGACACCGCGTGGCCGTCCGATCGCCACGGCGCGATCTTCACCACCGACAACTCGAATAACACGATCAACGAGATCACCGGACCGTTCTACCCGGGACAGGTGTTCGTAGCCGACACCCCGTGCGACGCCAACGACGCCCCAAGCGTGTGCCCCGCTCAGGGCTTCCCGCCCAACTTCCTCGGCCAGCTCAACCCGGACACCGGCACGATCACCGCGGTCACGCTCCAGGGCCCGGCCGTCGAGCCACAGGGGATGCTGTTCCACCCCTGATGGCTCGCGGCGGGGCCCGTCACATCACTGATTCCAGATCACGCACAGCGCGAGGTTGATCAGCGCCACGGCTTCGAGCGCCAGCGCCAGCGCATGCTCGCCCGAGCCGTAGAGAGCCAGCGCGCCAAGGGTGCAGACGGCGACCTTGAACAGGACGAGCGGGACCTGCCGCAGGATCGGTGGTCATCTGGTCTCGGTGTGCGCGCGCGGTAGTGGTCATCGAGTAGATCCCAAGCCGATTCTCGGGCCGGTCTGTCCGGGCCGCTGAAAAGGCGCCTCGGTTAGCCTCCCCGGACCCGACAAGGAGGAAGAGATGGTGAAGCTCGTGGTTTGCTACGGCACGCCGGGAGGACACGGCGGATTTCGACCGCCACTACGCCGAGACGCACGTTCCCCTCGTGCACAAGATCCCGAACCTCCGGCGCTTCGAGCACGGGAAGGTGGTCGGGACCCCGGACGGCGCGCCGGCGCCCTACTACTACCTGGCCGAGCTCTGGTTCGACAGCCCCGCCGACCTGCAGGGTGGGATGCAGAGCTCCGAGGGCGAGGCCGCGGGTGCCGACGTGGCGACGTTCGCCAGCGGCGGCGCGACGCTGATGATCGCCGAAGCCTCCTGACCGCGCGTAAGGGAACCGACATGCAGATCACCCGCAACTCCCTCGACACCAGTCCCGGTCCGAGCGACTGGTTCACCGGCACGGTGTACCTGGACCCGGTGGCGACACCCGCGGATCCATCCCGCGTGGCGGCCTCGAGCGTCCACTTCACTCCCGGGGCGCGGACCGCGTGGCACACCCATCCCTGCGGCCAGACCATATACGTGACCGAAGGGATTGGCCGCTGCCAGCGCCGCGGCGGACCGGTCGAGGAGATCCGGCCGGGTGATCGCGTGTACTTCGAGCCCGGCGAACACCACTGGCACGGCGCTGCCCCGAACCGCTTCATGACCCACATCGCGATCCAGGAGGTCGACGCGACCGGGAGTCCGGTGACCTGGGGCGAGCACGTGACCGACGAGGAGTACAACGTCGCTCCGTCCTCGTAGCGCAGTTCGGTACGGGCGCCGTCAGGCGGCCGCGAGCCAGCGGGCAAGAGCCTCCATCGGGTAGTGCCGGGCCGCCTCGGCGAGGATGTAGAACGTGTCGGGCGGGACGATTGCCTGGAGCCAGTCGCCGTGCGGCCAACTGCCGTCCGCGTGCTGCTGGTCGAGCAGATAGGCGACGCCTCGCAGGACGGCTTCGGACGACGCTTCGCCCGCGTCGATCAGCCCGGTCAGCACCAGCCCGGTGAGCGGCGGCATGCTCGGGCCGCGGCCGGCTAGCTCCGGGTCGCGGTAGGAGCCGGCGAGCTCCCCCCAACCGCCGTCGTCGTTCTGGTGCTCGAGCACGAACCGGACCGCGCGCCGCACCCACGGCTCGGACATGTCGACGCCGACGCGGGCGAGGCCCTGAAGCACGCACGCGGTCGACGCCAGGTAGTTGACCGTCCAGCGTCCCCAGAAGCCGCCGTGGTCGAACTGCTGCGCGCGCAGGAACTCGATCGCGCGCCGCACGGCCGGCGAATCCGGGGTGAGGCCGAGCCGACCCAGGCCGTCCAGCACCCGGCCGGTCAGATCCTCGGTCGACGGGTCGCCCAACTCCCGCGGCGGGTCGATCAGCGTGCGGACCGCGGCGAAGGGATCCTCGAGGGACACCTCAACCGGCCCGGTGAACAGCGGTCCCGGCCGCTTGGCAGGGAGTCCGTGGACGAAGGCAGACCAGCCGCCGTCGGGGTTCTGCATGCCGAGCAGCCAGTCGCGACCGAGGTCGCGCGAGGCGCTCACGCGCGAGCGGACTTCCGGGCCGAGCGCGTCACCCGCCGGCGCGCGCTGCGCGAGCGCCTCGCCGAATGCGGTGAGCACCGCGCCGGTGTCGTCGTTGTCGACCATCGTCTCGTTTCCCGGCTGGAAGGCCCAGCCGCCGATCCGCGGCGCGCCGGGGTTTCGGTTGTCGACCTCCGGCTGGTCGACTTGCGACTGGGCGCCGATCATCCAGTCGAGCGCGCGGACGAGTCGCTCGTCGGCCGGCGAGGCGCCGGCGGTGATCAGCCCGCGGACATTCGCCGCGGTGCACCAGACGGGACTGCCGAACGCCGCGAAGTGAAGGCCCGCGTCGTCGCGCTCGGCCTGGGCCTCGAGCCACCCCACCGCTTCCGCCACCATCGGGTGGTGGGCTGGGAGCCCGGCGGCGCGCAGGGCAGGAAGGATCAGCGCGGTCTGCACCGTGCTCGCGTTCCAGCTGCCGCCGCGGTTCTGGAAGGTGGCGAGCAAGGTCAGCGTGCGGGTGGCAAACCGCCGCGCGAGCTCGCCCCTCGGTGGCCCGTCCGCGACCCAGTCTCCGCGCAGCCGATGAGCGATCAGGGTCAGCGCGCCGCTGACCATCAGGATCCCCGAGTGAAAACGTCGCTCCATGAACCTGACGAGGGGCGGGATCAGCGCCGGCGCCATCGGGGGACACGGGAGGGCGCTGGGGTCGAGCAGACCGGCCAGCGCCAGGTAGAGAACCGCCGGGTCGCCGCGCCCGAACGCGTCCACCACCGCGGCGGTGCCGCCCTGGGCTTCGACGTAGGCGCGGGCCGCGGCGATCGCGTCGGCGCTGTCGGACGGCGCGCACACGTGCAGGGCCGCCCAGGCGGATGCGGTGGCGCCGAGGTCGCCGACGTCCGCGATCGGGTGGGAGCGGTAGGAGCCGTCTGCCGACTGGTGGGCGCGCAGCCAGCGGGCGCCCGCGGCGGCGTCGGCGGGCTCCAAGCACCCGACGTGGTGGAGCGCCACCAGCACCTGAGCGGTCGGCGTCGTGCCCATGTCGCAGCGCGACTCCCACGAGCCATCCGCGCGCTGCGTCCGCCACAGGACCTCGCGCCCGCGGTCGACAGCCGTCCGGACCGCGGCGCGCTCGATCGAGATCTCGTCGGCGACGGTCACGCCGACTCGCTCCGCGCGAGCGCGATCAGCTCTTGGTCGATGCTCGGGAAGATCCCGCTAGCGGCCCAGCGGCGCTGGAGCTCGGCGGGGACCGGGATCGAGAAGCTGGCGCTGCGACCACCGGCCATCTCGACCACGCGTTGGTTCAGCATCCCGGCGCCCACCATCTTGGTCAGCGACCCGACCGGTCCCCGCGCCGACTGGACGCGGTCGAGTGCACGTCCCACGCCGGCCTGCCAGCAGAGGCCGGTATCCCAGCGGGTGCGCGGCAGGTCGACGAGCGCGGCCACCTCGTCGCCGAGCAGGAACCGAGCGAGCGCCGGCGCCGCACCCGCGAACCCGACCGGCAGCGAGGCCGCGTGCAGCTCGAACAGTGCGCGCGTCATCTCGATTCCCTCGGGCGACCGGCGGTGGTTGCGCCGGGCGATCGCCTCGGTCAGCTCGCGGGCGTGGGCAAGGTCGGCGGGGATCGCGCCGGGCGCGATGCCCATCATCTCTCCGATCACCCGCCAGCGGTAGTAGTAGTCCTCCGCCTCGCGGTCGTCGACGCGTACGCCCAGCTTGCGCAGCGCGTCGACGACGACGCAGGTGAACGACATCAGCGTGCCGACCAGGTCCTCCTGGCAGATCGGGATCCCGTCCGTCGCCGTGTCCCAGCGGCCGCTGGCCGAGACCAGGTGGCGAATGGCGGCGTGTAAGAGGCGAACCTTCTGGATCTTGCGGATCCCGCGACCGCGCTGGTGCAGCGATCCCGGCGCCATCACCGCCAGCACGAACTGCGCCGTCTCGCCGACCCGACGAACCGCGTCGTGATCCAGGCGGCGACTGAAGGTCAGCACCTTCACGCCGGGGTAACCGGCGTAGCAGTACACGAGCGATGCGGTGGCCAACGCCACGCACACCTGGGGGCCGTGCTCGACGACGACGGTGCACCCGCGCGCGAGCCGATCCCGATCGGCCCAGGCGGGCACCTCGGCCGAGGTCTCGAGCCACCGCGCGATCGAAAGCGGCAGCTCGGCCGGGACCGGCTGGTCGTTGTCGACCAGGTTACGGAGGATGCCGCTGACCCCGCGGATCTGTTGCGTGCGCGCAAGCTCATCAACGATCGCGTCGGCACTCGGATCCCCGACCTGCCTCATTCCACTGAGCAACGCCCCCGTATCGCCCACGCGCACAAGCTACGGAGCGGCGCAGGGTTTGGCAAGAGTTGGGAGGAAACGTGACGCCGGGGCCGAACGGACGGGACAGCGGCGGCGATAACCGCTGCCCCGTCCGGCGCTGGCTAGCGGCGGCGATGCCGCTTGGAGGTGACTCCGCCCACCGGCGTGACGCCGGCGTCAGAGTTGGTCACCTGGCTCCAACCGCCCGTCGAGCCGACCTTCGTCGTACCGTTGGCATTCTGCTCATAGATCACGAACTGGATCGCCGCATACTCGCCCTGGATCGTCTCGGTCGCGGTCTTGGAGCCGCCCGACACGTGGATGTCGGTGATCGCCACGTCCTTCATCAGATACTGGGCGACCGGGATCGACATCCCCGTATGACCGGGCTCGCGCACGATGATCTCCGCGGACTTCAGGAACGTGCCCTTGACGAGATCCTCGAACAGGTCTGAGCTGTACTTGTCAACCGGCTTGGTGACCACGAACTTCTGGAAGGTCGCCTTGCCGGCGCCGGCGCCGGTCGACTGGCTGCCGAGGTTCACCGAGTTATCGGCGCCGAGGTCGAATGAATCCAGGTCGAATATCTGGTTTGTGCTCGGGCTCTGAACACTCTCTCCGACCGGGGTGAGCCCGCCCAGGTTCGCGTTTGTGGGAGTGAGCTCCATGATCACGTCGGTGCCGGTGCCGGACTGTGCCGAGACTCCTCCGGCCGGCCCTTGCGGTCCTTGCGGTCCCTGCAGTCCGTTCTGGCCGTTCTGGCCGTTCGCGCCGTTCTGGCCGTTCTGACCCGCCGGTCCCGTCTGACCCTGCTGGTTCCAGGTGATCTCGGCCTCGCCAGTTGTGCAGCCGTTGACGCCTTGAATGTCGTCGGTGCTGTCGCTGGGATCGATGACACGAAGTGATCCAACGGGCTGATCGGAGTCTTCATTGCTAACGCCGGCGGGCGTCACATAGCACCCCGTGATCACCCCGTTCGATCCGGGGATCGAGGCGGCCGCGACAGCTCCGCCGATGCCGCAGAAGAGCGCGGCCGCCGTCGGGACCACCACCTTCCACGACACAGGTACGTGTCGCCATACACGCCGTGGCTTGGGCGCGTCGTCACGCCGAACGTCATCGTTCATCGATCCTCCTCCGGTTGAGGCGCCGCCCGCTACCCCATTCCCCCTCGCGCGATTCAACCAGACGACCCGCTGGCTCGTCAACGTTGCCCACGAGTGTGATTCGCTGAGGTGACCGTGCGTGTAATGCTCGCGTGCTCGATGGGCGGAGAGGGACATCTCGTTCCGCTCGTGAACGTCGGGCGCTCGTTGCAGCGGGCCGGCCACGAGGCGATGCTCCTCGTCGTTCCCGCGCTGGCGCCGAGCGCGAAGCGGTCGGGGCTGCCCTATCGGGTGGGGGATGAGCCTTCGCGACAGGTTGTCGCCACCGTGTGGGAGCGCGTTCGTGCCGGGCCGGCGGATGCCGTCGTCGGCCTGATGGACCGCGAGCTGTTCGGCGACAGGTGCACGGCGGCCATGCTCCCCGCGGCCCGAGAGGCGCGGGACGCGTGGCGCCACGATCTGGTGTTGCGAGAGCCGTGTGAGTACGCGTCGGCGGTCGCGGCGCACGAGGCGGACGTCCCGCAGGCGCAGGTCGCGATCTCACTGGCATCGGTCGAGTTCGACGTCCTGGGGATGGTCGCCCCGGTCATCGACCGGTTCTCGCGCGGAGTGTCCGCGAAGATCGGCTCGTCCCCGTACCTGAGCTCGTTTCCGCCGTCGCTGGACCCGTCACCGTGGTCCGACACGCGCCGGCTCCGGACGGCGCAGCCGGCGGACGACACAGCCATCGGTTGGGGGGCGGGCGAAGAGGAGCCGCTCGTGTACGTGACCTTCGGCACGGTGCTCGGCCACCTGAAGGAGGCGGTCGGCGTGTTTCGTACGGCGCTCGACGCGGTAGCGGGGCTGCGGGCGCGGGTGCTCCTGACGGTGGGCCGCGCGACCGATGTGGCTGACATCGGACCAATCCCGCCGAACACGCGCGTCGAGCAGTGGGTCCCGCAAAGGTCGGTGCTCCGGGACGCCGCGCTCGTCGTCTGTCACGGTGGCGCCGGCACGACATTCGGCGCGCTGGGCGCGGGGGTTCCGCTCGTCATCTGTCCGCTGTTCGCCGATCAGGCCCAGAACGGAGAGGTGGTTCAGCGGGCCGGGGCGGGCGTGGTGGTGGCCCGCGGGTCCGAGGCGGCCGGAGGCTTGGGGAGTCTCGGCCCCTCGGACGTGGCTGTTCTGAGGTCCGCGATCGAGGAGGTGCTCGGCGACCCGGCCTACCGCGTAGCCGCCGGGCGCGTGGGGGCGGAGGTCGCCGGCCTGCCGGCACTCGCGACCGTCATCGAGCGGCTCGTCCGACGCGACGGTGCGATGTGAGCAAGGCACGCGCGCTGCGCAGCAGGACGCGCTCGGCTTCATCAGGTGACATCGTGCCCGCGCTGACCTGGCGGCTGGCGGCGTGGATGACGTCGGTGAGGATGCCGAGGAGCCACTCGACCGGGAGCTCCGGGTCGAACTCGCGACTGCGCTGACCACGGCCGATCACCGCGCGCACCGGGGCGAGCGCCGGCTCGAGCCGCGCTCTGAGCTCTGAGCGCTCGAGCCGCTGCGGGTTGACGATCACCAGGCCCCGGTAACGACCGACTACCTGCCAGGTGGCACGCAGGAGGCGCTCCATGGCCGCGGTGGCGCTGCCCGCGTCCGGGCGCGCCGCGTCGAGCGCCGCCTTCACCTCGTGGACCGACTGCTCGGTCAGCGCGTCGAGCAGTGCGTCCCGGTTCGCGAAGTGGTGGTAGACGGTGGTGCGCGACACGCCGGCGCGTGTCGCCACGTGCTCGAGGGTCGCGGACGGGTCGGTGGCGAGCAGCTCGGCGGTCGCGTTGAGGATGCGCTCCCCATTGCGACGGGCATCGGCGCGCGAGAAGCTTGACACTCCTGTCAACCTTATACCGTGGAACGCGGTCAGCTCTGCTACCTGCAGATCCCGGCGGACGACGTCGAGATCTCGGCGCGCTTCTACGAGCGCGTGTTCGGCTGGGGCGTCGACCCGCCCGACACCGGATTCGAGGCGCCCGGTCTGATCGGCCAGTGGGTCACCGACCGGCCGGCGTCGCCGGGGTCAGGACCGGTGGGCTGGATCAATGTGCCTGACGTCAGGCGCACCCTGACGGACGCCGTTGAGGCAGGCGCCATCGTGCGCGACGAGCCGATGCCCGATGGCCCGCGTCTACTCGCCTCTTTCCTCGATCCCGCCGCGAACATGGTCGGGATCGTCCAGCACGGCGATCACGCGCCGCTCCTCTCCCAGCACACAGGGCGGGTCGAAAACCGCACGATGCCGCCGTCGACGGTGATCCCCGAGCTGACCTACGAGGACGTAACCGAGGCGATCGAATGGTTGTGCGACAAGTTCGGCTTCGTCGAGCGCTGGCGGGCCGGCGATCATCGCGCCCAGCTCTCGATCGGGGACGGCACGGTCGCGATCACCGAGCCGCGCACGTCGAAGGTGCGACCCGGCCCGCGGGACATCATGGTTCGCGTGGCCGACGCCGCGGCGCACTGCGAGCGCGCCCGGGCGCGCGGCGCCATCATCGTCAGCGAGCCGCGCGACTACCCGTACGGCGAGCGCCAGTACACCGCTGAGGATCTGGGTGGCCACCACTGGTGCTTCTCGCAGTCGATCGCCGACGTCGCCCCGGAGGAGTGGGGTGGCACCACCGGGCCGGCGCTCGGCGGGGCCCCTAGGGGCCGTCCGGCGGTATCGGTGATGCTGATCGTTCCCGATGCCGAGGCGGCGATCGCCTGGTACCAGGACGCGCTCGGCGCCGACGTGCTGTGGAACCTCGGGGGCGTGGCCGGGCTGCACATCGCCGGGGCCCCGTTCTTCCTGCACGAGGTCAACCCGCGCAACCCGGCCGAGACGAGTCCCGACCGCGCCGGCGTCACGAGCGTCCGCATCGAGCTGTTCGTCGACGATCCCGACGCGTTCGTCGAGCGCGCGCTGGCCGCCGGCGCGAGGCCCGGCTCGCCGGTCGTCAATCACGAGACGCCGTGGGGAACCCACCGGCAGGGCGGCTTCCACGACCCGTTCGGCCACAACTGGTCGGTCGGCGATCGGTCGCCGCTTAGCGGCTGAAACTGTCCGGACGGGGCGTATGGCCCCACGGACGCCGAGCGAAGCGAGGCCCATCCCCAGCCGTGAAACTACGGCCGGTGGAGAACCGGGACATTGCCGACCGGCTCGATGCGTTCGCGGCGCTGCTCGAGCTGGCCGAGGCCAATCCGTACACCGCGCGCGCCTACCGCCGGGCCGCCGAGACGATCCGCGGCGCCGCGCTGCCGGTGGAAGATCTGGTGCGCGCGGGACGCGTGCGCGAGCTGCGGGGGATCGGGCCCGGGATCGAGTCCCGGCTGCGCGAGCTGATCGAGACCGGCCAGATCGCCGAGCTGGCCGAGCTCGAGCGCGAGCTCGCACCGGACCTGGTCGGGCTCGGCCGTTACCTCGGTCTGGGCGCCCGCCGCTCGATCGAGCTCGCGCGATCGCTCGGGGTGCGCACCGCGGATGAGCTGCGCGAGGCGGCCGCCGCGGGGCGCTTGGCGAGCGTCCCGGGGATCGGCCCGAAGACCGAGGCGCGGCTCCGCGACGCGCTCGCCGGCGGCTACGACGCCAGGCCGCGCCAGGGACTGTTGCTGAACCGCGCCTGGGAGCTCGTCGGAGGCATCGCCGCCGCGCTCGACGGGATGGCGGCGGGCGACGTGCGGCGGTGGCGGGACTCGTGTCAGCGGCTGGCGGTGGTGTGCGCCGCCGCGGACGATCCGGGGAGGACCCTCACTCGGTTTGCCGAGCTGCCCCAGATCGTCTCGCTGATCGAGTGCGACGAGCGGCGGGCGATCGGGGTCACGGTCGACGGCGTTCCGGTCGAGCTCACGGTGGCCGCGCCGGAGCGGTTCGGCACGGCGCTCGTCCGCGCCACCGGCGCCCCGGCGTACGTCGCGGCGCTCGAGCCGCTCCCGGACGGCCCCGACGAGCGGGCCGTCTACCGGGCGCTCGGCGTTCCCTGGTGCCCGCCGGAGCTTCGCGAGGAGCCCTTCCGGGGCGAGCCGCCGGCGCTGCTCGAGCTGGAGCAGATCCGAGGCGATCTGCACTGTCACACGACGTGGTCGGACGGGCGGGTCAGCGTCGCGGAGATGGGCGCGGCGGCGCGCGAACGCGGGTACGACTACCTGGCGATCTGCGACCACACGCCCGCGGTGGGCGCGGTGCAGGGGCTGAGCGCGGACGACGTCCGCCGGCAGGGTGAGGAGATCGCGGCGGCCAACGAGCAGCTGGCGCCGTTCCGGATCCTGCGCGGGATCGAGTGCGACATCCTGCCCGACGGCCGGCTCGACCTGCCCGATGAGGCCCTCGCCGAGCTCGACTGGGTGCAGGCCAGCGTGCACGGTGGGCAGCGGATGCCGCGGCGCGAGATGACCGCGCGCGTAGAGGAAGCGCTGCGCAACCCGTACGTGCGCTGCCTCAGCCATCCCACGGGCCGCTACATCGGCCGCCGGCCCGAGAACGCGCTCGACCTGGAGCGCGTGTTCGAGGTCGCGCTCGAGCAACAGATCGCACTCGAGGTCAACGGCCTGCCCCTCCGCCTCGACCTGAGCGGCGAGCACGTCAGGGACGCGCTGCGGGCCGGCGTCGAGATCGTGTGCTCGACCGACGCGCACTCGGTGCGTGGACTCGACAACATGGAGCTCGCGGTGGCGACGGCGCGGCGGGGGTGGGCCGGCCCGGCGGCCGTCGTCAACACGCGGCCGCTCGACGCGATCCTCGCTCGACGGCGAGGCTGATCAATCGACGAGCAGGACGACCTTGCCGCCGACGTGGCCGGTCTAGATCGCCTTCATCGCTCGTCTCCAGGTTTGTCGGGCGAGTCGTCGCGCAGGCACGCGACGAGCTCGCTCAAATGATCGATGAACCGCTCGGCCTCCGCGTCGTCCATTCCCGCGAGAAAGCGCAGCAGGGGTCCGGCGTGACGGTTGCGCATCTGCTCGACGGCCGGGACCGCCGCGTCCGAGAGCGACACGATGATTCGGCGGCGGTCCTGTTCGTCGTGCTCGCGTTCGACGAGCCCGGCGCTCGCCAGCTCGCCGACGACTAGGCTGGCGTGGGCAAGGGTCATGTCGGTCCGCTCGGCAAGCTCGGAAACGGTCGCGGGTCCGGTGACTGACAGCGACACCAGCGCGGCGACATGGCGCTCGCCGAGGCGGCCCGCTTCCTTGAGCGCGGGCGGCAGCTCTCCGCGGCGGCGCCGCAGCGCGAACCCGAGCTGGGGCAGCAGAGGAGCGAGGCGCGCGATCTGCCGGCGGCGGCTGGCCGCGGGCCCGGCGGGGCCTCGCGAGCGTGACGTCGGGGTCGGCCGTGCTTTCATCAAGGGTACTTGACTATCTAGAAGGCTGGAGTATAGTGCAATTCGGCTCTCGAACCCGAGGGAAGGAACTTCAGATGATGTGCCAACCTCGAACCCGGCTTGACACCGAATATGGTCCGCAGGATCGCAGCCTGCGGGCCGCCGACTACGATCGCGACGCGGTCGTCGACATCCTGCGTGAGCAGCACCTCGCCGGCCGGCTCGACACCGACGAGCTTCAGGAGCGCATTGACCGCTGTTATTCCGCGAAGACGTACGCCGAGCTCGACGCGGTGCTCGCCGACCTTCCGGCCCAGGTGCCCGACCAGGTTCGCCGGCAGAGCAGCTCGGCACGTACCGATCGCGGTGTTTGGCGCGGGCCCCGCCTGGCGTGGCTCCCGTTGCCGGTCCTGGTCCCGATCCTGTTCGCGGCGGTCGCGCTCAGTCACGGCTTCCTGCTCTGGCTCGTGATCCCGTTCGTGTTCTTCTTCGTCGGCCGGCGGCGGCGCTGGCGCTCCACCTTCTGACCCCGCGAACATACGGGGAGTGCCGACCGGCGTCTACGCCACCGATCCCGACGGCGCCCCCGACTCGGAGTTCGAGCCGGGGGCGCTCCGCCACCTGGTGCCCGGCAACGGCGGGCGGCTGCTCGACGCGCGGCGCACGCCGATCACGATCACCGCGGTGGACCCTAAGCGTGGCGCCTTCGAGGTCGAGATCGGCGCGTTCGAGGACGCGGGCGCCCGCTGGGAGCTGCCGCTCGATCAGATCGCGCGCTTCCAGTTCGCGCGCGACGTGCAGCTTGCCGGCGCCGGGGCGGTGGCGGAGTTGGCGCGAGCCCTCGAGCGGTTCGACCGCGAGCTGACGATCGAGTGCGACCCTGCCGACCGCCGGGAGACGCTGATGCGCGTCGCCGACGAGCAGGCGGCGTTGCGCGAGCGGTTGAGCGACGGAGCCGCGCTCCGGCTGGACCTCCCGGACTGCATCGCGCGACGGGCGGGCGAGGAGCGGCTGTTCGACGTCCTCGAGGAGGCGATGGTCGAACGCGACGTCGCCGAACTCGAGCGGCAGTTCAGCGCAACCTTCGTCAGCAACCCTGCCTCCGGCGAGGTCGTCAAGGGACATGCGATCGTGCTCGCCGAGCTCGGACTGTGTCCGTACCGCGGCAAGGTTGTGCGCGACCCCCGACTGTTCGACGAGCCGTGGTCCAAGGCGCGGCGCGCCCGGCACCTGGTGGCGCGGCTGGCCTTCACGCGGGCGCTGTGGAGCGTCCTCGGCCACGAGCGTGCGGTCCTGTACCGTGGAGCCGCTACCGACGGACAGCTGTCCGAGCCGTCGCCCTCGTCATTCGTCTCGGCCACTCTGTCCAGGGAGGTGGCGATGGCGCACTTCGAGGGCGGGCCCACCACTCGGGTCGCGGTCCTGTGGCGCCAGCACGTCCCGGTGGCGCGGTTGCTCATGACGTTCCTCGAGACGCGCGCGATGAACGACCGCTTCAGGGAAGCCGAGGCGGTGCTGATCGGCGACCCTGCCAACCGCGCGTTCTGAGGCTCAGGCCGGCGGCCAGGGGCCAGCGCCGGCGCCCAAGCTGTTCAGCCAGTTGCGCATGTTCTGGCCCGCCGGTGTGATCTCGCCCTCTTCGTAGCCGGTGGTCGCGCGTGCCAACGTGATGCCGTTCAGCGTCGACCAGCCGTACTCGATGGCGGTGCCCGACGGCGCGTAGCGGGCGATGGCCTGTCCCTGCTGCAGGATCGAACCGGCCGGGGCGAGATCGGTGATCTCCTCGGCCACGTACTGGACCTTGCCGGCGTCGGGACCGTCGAGCAGCTCGAAGTAGATCAGCGGTTGCCCGGCGTACCAGCCGGGTTCGATGCCGAGGATCTTCACCCGGCAGGGGGCGAGGATCGGGGCGCCCACCGGCAACTGCGCGTCCACTCCCTGGTCGGTCCGCTCCCACCGCGAGACGAACTGGAGCGGATCGATGTAGGTGGCGCTCGTGACCTTCACGGCGATGAACTCCTGACGCAGCTCCTGCCGGACCTCGGAGAGCGGCGGCGCGTGGGCGTTCACATCGCCGACCGGATCGCTCGGCGTCACCACGGCGGCCTGCTGTCCGGCGGTCGGATCAATGGCCTGGGGTCGGGCTTGGGGGACGGTGCCGGTCCCCGCGGCGGCGGAGTGGGTGGCGGTGGCCGAGGACGATCCGCACGCGGACATGGCGACGCCGACACTCGTCCCTAGCCCAAGCACGAGCGCCACGACCAGGAGGCGATGAAACATTCCCTTGCCGTCCACGAGCGTCTACCGGTTTCAACGGTAACAGCCAAATCCGGCGGTAGCGCGAATTGACAGCTCACCTGCAGGTTCCGCAGAGGAGCCTGCGCATGGTTAGCAGGCCCTGTCCTAGGCTGTCGACTGCGCCCGACCGAATCGTGTACATGACGCGCGTCACGCGCCTTGCCGACGAGGCCGAGCCCGTGGGTACGGGGCGCTACCTGGCGGCCCAGACGTTCTTCGTCTTTCTCTGGATCGCGCTCAACCTTGCCGCGGTTTCGATGCGCGGGCATCCCTACCCCTTCATCCTGCTCAACCTGTGCTTCTCCACCCAGGCCGCGTCCGCCGCCGCCGCGGCCGAATTAGACAGGCTCTTACGCGATCGTCCCCGGCCGCCTGGCGCGGGGTCCTACGATTGTCGGTGTGCTCGCCCGTGCGCACCGGGCTTCCTTGATCGCAGTAACGACGGTGGGGTTGCTGGCGGCCGGGTGTGGGTCGAGCCGGATACTGGTCGGGAGCTCGACCCAAGCGACGCGCGAGGCGCCGAAGCTCTCCTCGCCGCCCACGACCGTACCGCTAACCCCGTCACCGGACCTGCCGGGACTGAACGGGCCGATTCCCACCCCGGGTCCGACCGGCATTCGTCCGCCGGCGGCCGACGTGGCCGTGATCCGGGCATGGGCCGACGCCTTGCGCCGAGGCGACGTGCGTGCAGCCGCGCGCTACTTCGCGCTGCCGAGCGTAATGGTCAACGGCACCGATGCCAGCGGCGACGCACTGATAATCGCGATCGATACGCGCGCCGAGGCGGAAGCCGCCAACGCATCGCTGCCCTGCGGCGCCAGATTCATCTCCGCCGACCAGCGCGGTCGCTACGTGAACGCCCTGTTCCGCCTGACCGGCCGCCCCGGTCCCGGTGGCAGCAACTGCGGCACCGGCGTCGGCGAAACGGCCCGCACCAACTTCGTCATCGCGCACGGCCTGATCGTGCAGTGGATCCGTGCTCCCGACGATCCAGGGGACAACGGCGGATCGACGGCCCCGGCGCCGGCGACGCCGGAGACTCTGCCCCCGTCGTCCCCCTCGGTCTGAGCAGTCCTAACATCTTGGTTGTGGACGGCGATCAGCTTCGCAGCCTCCAGGCGCCGCTCAAGGAGCGCTACCGCGGGGAGCCGGATGCCGCCCTGGTCACCCTGTCGGCGACCGGCGAACTCGGCGAGGGGGTCAGCTGTTCGGTCCAGACCGGCCGCGCGATCGCCGAGGCGGGGCTCCATCCGGCCACCGGTGGCGACGGCTCGCTGCTGTGCTCGGGCGACATGCTGCTCGAAGCGTTGGTTGCATGTGCCGGCGTCACGCTGCGTGCGGTGGCTGCGTCGCTTGGCGTCGCGGTGCCGGCCGGTCGCGTGCGGGCCGAGGGCGATCTCGATTTCCGCGGCACGCTCGGCGTCGACCGGAGCGCTCCGGTGGGCTTCCGCGCGATCCGGCTGTTCTTCGAGCTCGAATCCGACGCGGACGAGGAGCAGCTGGCGACGCTCAAGAAGCTGACCGAGCGCTACTGCGTCGTCTACCAGACGCTCGCCGCCACGCCGGAGCTCAGCACGAACATCACCGCCGCCTGACTAGCCACCCTGGCCGCTGGGGGTGTCAGTCGGCGTCGTCTGCACTGCGACGGCGGCGTTGGCGTGACCGTTGCCGTTCCCGTGTGCGCTCGGGGCCGGTGCCCGAGGCCTGGTTGACCTGGCCGGCCGGGTCGACGCTCGTCGAGCCCGAGGTGCTGCTTCCCGCGATGGAGTTCGAGACCGCCCCGGCCGACGCACCGGCCGTGGCCTGGGGGTTGACCGTGGCGATCTTGGGGGCGCCGTTCGAGCTGCCCCGAACGTGGTCGGCTCGCGCACGATGGGCACGACGGGGCCCTGCCGCTGCGCGCCCGGCAGTCCGGTGCGCGCCGCGTGAGCGCATGGCACGAGTGGGACTGAGCCCGGCGTGGGTCGTCGAATGTGCTGCTGAATGCGGTGTCCAGGCGACCTCGACGGCCAGCCCGCGGCGTGGAGCCGACACGTGCCGTGAAGCGAGAGCCGAGACTGGTCGGGATGGATGTACGTAGTGAACCGGTGCCGCGCCGGCGGCGACCCCGATCATCGCGGTCGCCGCGCCCGCCGCAGCCACCTTGCCGGCCGACATTGTCGCCGCGGCGGCTGGATCGCCGGTGAGCCAGGCGACCGAGCGGCGGATCGACAGGATGACGATCGCCCAAACGGCCGTGGGACGGTTGCCGGAGTAGTAGGCGAGGAAGGAGCGCACGGCGTCGGGGTCGAGCTGGGTCCCGGCCTCGCGGCGCAGGATGTCGATCGCCTTCTGGTGGGGTCCCGCCGCGCGGTAGGGGCGGGCCGAAGTGATCGCGTCGAAGGTGTCATCGACCGCGATGATCCGCGCGCCCACGGGAATCCGATCGCCCGCGAGTCCGTCCGGATAGCCGGCGCCGTCGAGCCGCTCGTGATGGTGCCGGACGATCCGGGTGAGCTCGGGATCGCCGAGCGCCGCCGCCGTCGACGGGGTGGCGCTTGATGACCTCGAACTCGGCGTCGGTGAGCCGTCCTGGCTTGCTGAGGATTCCCTTCGGCATACACAGCTTGCCGACGTCGTGAATCGCCGCGGCGGCGCGGATTCTGGCCACCTCCACGCTCGGTAATCCCATCCCGCGCGCGATCATCGCGGCGTGGCGGGCCACGCGGCGCGAGTGCCCGTTCAGGTACACGTCCTCGTCCTCGAGACCGGCAGCGAGCTGCTCGAGCAGCTGCGTCCGGCGGTCAACCGAAGCCGTCTGCTGGTTGCCGGGGCCGACGCGGCCGAGCAGCTCGATGGCATTGGCCAAGTCGCGCTCGTGGCGCCGGCGCCTGATCCACCCCCACAGCAGGAGCTCGCTGAAGAGCACCTCGCCGGCGGTGCCGTGGTTACGCCAGTAGGCGCTCCCGGCCATGGATGCGCCCAGCGTCAGCGCGATCGCCAGCGCCACGGACAGCCACGAAGACGAGATCACTCCATCGGCTCGCAGGCCGAGCGACAACGTAAGCGGCACGACCGCCACGAATGTCGTCGCGAGCAGCATCTGCCGCAGGTAGCGCGCGGGCGCGCCCGCGATCTATTGCTCCACCTCGCTTCCCGCCGGCCCGGGATCCGGGTGCTCCACGACCCGCCGCTCTGGAACGTGCGCCGCTGCCCCGGTTGTCAACAAGACGCCGCCATCGATGAAATTGCCGCCATCGATGAAATTGCTCCACATAGCCACCAGTAGCTACCGGTAGCTCCGCTTGGTTTCGGGAGCGGCGGGGCTCTACTTGACTCCCGGCGCGCTGGACGGACGTTCGGCTAGCGCTGCGCGTACGGGAAGGTCACCGTGATCGTGAGGCCGCCCTCGGGGCGGGCGTCCGCCACGAGCTGTGCGTCGTGAGCCGAGGCGATCGCCCGGACGATCGAGAGGCCGAGCCCGTGGTGTCCGTTCTGGTTGCCGCGAGTGCGGTCGAGACGCTGGAAGGGCTCGAACAGACGCTCGACCTGATCGGGCGGGATGAGCGGGCCGGTATTGCTGACCGTGAGCACAGCCCGGCCGCCGCCGTTCGCGGCCGTTCGCACCTCCACTCGTCCGTGCGCGAAGTTGTGCTCGACCGCGTTCTCGACCAGGTTCGCGATCAGACGCTCGATGAGCGCGTGATCGCCGGTCGTCGTGGCCGGCCCTTCCAGCGAAGTGTCGAGCTCGAGGTCCCTTCCAGTGATGGCCGGACGCAGGCGGCGCAGCGCGTCCTCGACTAGGACCGGCAGGTCGATGGTCTCGCGCCGCTCGAGCCCTCGCTCGCTGCTGGCCAGCGTCAGCAGGGCCTCGAGCATGCGCTCGTGCTCCGTTTGCAGCTCGAGCAGCTCCTGTCCGGTCGCCCGGAGCGTCTCGGCGCTCGCGTTCGGGTCGGCGAGCGCCACCTGGAGCAGGGTCCGCTCGAGCGTCAGGGGCGTTCGAAGCTCGTGGGATGCATTGGCGACGAACCGCCGCTGCGCCTCAAACGACGCCTCGAGCCGGGCGAGCAGGTCGTCGAGCGTGTCGCCAAGCGCCTTGAACTCGTCCTCGGGGCCGGTCAGCGCGAGCCGCTCGTGCAGATTGCCGGCGGAGATCGTGCGCGCGGTTTCCGTGATCGAGCGCAGCGGCCGGAGCACCCGGCCGGCGGCGAACCAGCCCAGCACCGCCGAGCCGAGCGTGGTCACGATCAGAACGGCCCAGGATGCGGTGAACACCCGAGCGAAATCGGCGCTTCGCTGCGCGACCACGGTGCTCTTCAATTGGGTCAGGGGGTTGGGCAGCAGCCTCGTCGCTGCGTGGGCGGTGATTGCGGTCGGCGCGGCCGCGCGGCTGCTGCTCCTCTCGATGTGGACGACGAGTGGGCTGTGCCCGGTCACCACGACGATGATCACAATCACCGTCGTCCCGAGAAGCAGGAACATCCCGGAGTACAGCAGCGTGAGACGCATCCGCGCCGTGCGCATGCGCCGGCGTGGCGGGGAGGAGGAGCTACGCGAGCGGTTCCGGAGGCGCACGGGTTCAGATCCGGTAGCCGGCCTCACGGACGGTCTCGATCAGCGGCGGGTCGCCCAACTTGCCCCGGAGTCGGCCGATCGTCGTCTTCACCGTGGTGGTGAACGGATTGGCGGCCTCGTCCCACACGCGCTGGAGCAGCTCCTCGGCCGACACCACCCGTCCTTCCGCGGCCAGCAGGCACTCGAGCACCGCGAACTCCTTCGGCGTGAGCGCGAGCGGAACGTGGCCGCGGACGGCCACGCGACGGGCCGAATCCAGCTGCAGATCGCCGTGGACGAGGGTCGGGGGCAGCGCCGGCGTGGCGCGACGCGCGAGCGCGCGGACGCGGGCGACCAGTTCGTCGAAGTCGAACGGCTTGGTCAGGTAGTCATCGGCTCCAAGTCCGAGTCCCTCGATGCGGTCGCGAATCGTGCTCGCGGCGGTGAGCATCAGCACCCTGGTCTCGGGGTGCTGGGCGATCAGCGTGCGGCACACGTCATCGCCGTGCACGCGCGGGAGGTCGCGGTCGAGCACCACCACGTCGTAGCGGAGCAGGGCGACATGGGTCAGCGCGTCCGCCCCGTCGTAGGCGACATCGACCGCCATACCCTCGCGGCGCAGGCCCTCGGCCACCGTGTCGGCGAGGCGCCTGTGATCTTCCGCGACCAGAATCCTCATCTCTGTTCCTCCCCGGCACGGCACAGGATGCCCGAACCGAGGTGACAACTGGGTGACAGCCTTCGTGACGGTGCTGTCACCACTCGTGTTCTACAACTGTCGGGTGCCAGTGCTCACCTGTTCTGAGGAGGCGTAGCGAACATGAAAATCGTCGAGACCGCGGTGGTGGTTGGCGGCGTCGCGCTGCTGGTGAGCGCGTGCGGATCCTCGTCGCCGACCAACACGAGCAAGTCGACTCTGTCGGCGCAGAGCGCCATATCGAAAGCCTACGAGTTCTCTGCTTGCATGCGAGATCACGGCGTCACGAACTTCCCCGATCCCAAGGTCACGACAAACGGCAACCAGCAGGCGATCGCCATCAGGGTGGTCGGACCGATCACGCCGGCGTTCAAGACGGCGCAGAAGGCGTGTGCCGGCATCCTGCCCACGCCTTCGAAGGCGGATCTGGCCGCTCAGGCCGCCGCCCAGCAGGCACACAAGCGGGACCTGCTGAGCTTCGCGCGCTGCATGCGGGGCCGCGGCATCAACGGTTTTCCTGATCCCAGCACGCAGGGTGCGTTGACACTCGAGATGATCACCGCCGCCGGCATCGACCTTCACGCACCTCAGGTTGCCGCCGCCGCCAGGGCGTGCATCCCCGCCTCTAACGGCGTGATCACGCCGGCCGACGTCGCGCAGGCCACGGGCTCGAGCGGCTGAGGCGCCGGCCCGCCGGAACCTCTACGCTCGATCCCGCCGGGTCGCCACGTTTTGGTTACAACGAAGGAGGAAGGGTGCGCCGTTTCATCGCTGTCGCAGGGTTGGTCGGTTCGTTCGTGCTGGTCGGCTTCACCGGGTGGGGTTTCGCGTCGACCCGTTCGGCGCACGTGGCGTCGACCGCCCCGCTCGTGATCCTCAAGGCACGCGACGGCGAGACGCTGGCGCTCGCCCGGGTCGTCATCCACGGCCGTGCCTTCCCCTTCCTGGTCGATACCGGGTCCTCGAAGACGCTCGTCGACGTGGCCCTCGCGCGCAAGCTGCACCTGAAGATGGTCGGCAATCCGATCCAGGTCACGGGCGTGGGGTGCTCGGAGGCCGCCAGCAAGGTGCGGCTGTCGAACTGGTCGATTGCCGGCCAGCCCCTGCCGAACATCGTGGCCACGGACTCGGTGATCGCCGGCGCCGACGGGAAGGCCTTCGGGCTGCTCGGATCCGATGTGCTGTCTCACTTCGGCACGATCTCGATCGACTACGTACACGGAGTGCTGACGCTCGGCTGAGCCCGACCGGGGAGTAGGCTTGCGGGGGTGAGCCCGAGGCAGCACGAGATCTCTGTCGAGCGGCTGGCGACCTCACC